>Ga0123356_10002489_pt1 | contig 19669 bp, 15 predicted proteins | sample TergutEmb28metaG_2_FD_92546 | JGI IMG/M metagenome (GOLD analysis project Ga0123356, IMG submission 92546) | Embiratermes neotenicus P3 segment gut microbial communities from Petit-Saut dam, French Guiana - Emb289 P3 | ecosystem: Host-associated > Arthropoda: Insects > Digestive system > Gut ...
AAGAAATCACACTCCATCCGACCGCAGTGGCTATGACTGGAAAAAACTTAGCATGGCGATGGGGTAGTCTCATACAAGCAATTCAAATAATCCACGTACTTAATAAAGTATCGCTGCTAACCGACTCGTGGGAGATATGCAGGGAGTGTGCAAGCATGTTTAACAAAAGAGATAAATATCAAAGAAAGTTCTGTAGTGACTCATGCAGGAATACCGCAAAAATGAGAAATTACAGAGCAAAAAAGAAGAATGTAAAATAGAAGCAATAAAGGGTACGCATTTATTTTCAACGCATTTATTTTGAACACCTACCTCTAGAAGATTTATTTGGATTATGATATAATTACTTTATGTTACTTGCAAATAGCGAATGAATATTGAAGGGAAAAATTCTCATGTATTTAGATCCCGGTTTTGGTGGAATGCTGGTCCAGGTTGTTGTTGCGATCGTTGCAATGGGCGGCATTATAGCGTTTTCGTTGAGAAGGAAAATAAGTGCATTGTTTTCTAAAAACAAAAAAGCCGGAAGCATGGACACCGGTGAAGCAACCCCGGCGGACACGACCGACAAAACAAACGATAACGCAGCCGATGACGCCATAGACATGCTGTCCGATGATTGATAGTATTTTAGGCACCCCGCTCGGGTACATTGTATATTTCGCATACAGCCTGACCGGCAGCTACGGACTTGCTATTTTGATTTTTGCCATCGCTGTACGAATCTTTATTTTGTTCCCTGTTGGTATACTCGCGCATAAGAACTCTTTGCGTCTGCTGAAACTACAACCGGAGATGGACCTTATAAAACGCCGGTATACCGGAGATAAGGAGCAGATAAACGAAGAACAATACAGCCTGTTTAAAAGAGAACGGTATAATCCGTTTATAGGGCTGATACCGTTGTTTGTACAGCTTGTTCTGATCATCGGCATCATGCGGGTGATGCTCGATCCCATGCGGCATCTGCACGGAATAAACGCAAGTGATGTTGAGTTTGTTTTTCTGGGGCTCGATCTTTTAAAGATCCCTTCGATCGTATCACCGTCACCGGAGCTTATAATGCCGCTGCTTTCGGTTTGCAGCGCTTTGGGGTTCTGTCTGATCCAAAATGCCATAAGTCCGGGAGCTCTGGGTCAAAGCAAAACCGTAAATACCGGTATGACGGTCTTTACCGTTGTTTTGTCATTGTATCTAACACTTGTGTTACCGGTTGGTGTCGGTTTATACTGGACTGCAGGTAATTTGACGGGGATCGGTGCTGTACTGCTTCTTGATGTTCTATTCAACCCGAAAAAGTTTGTACCGGAAGCTCTGACGTATATTGTTTCAAATCGCAGGACACCGGAGGAGCAAAAAGCAGAACGCAGGAAAACAAAGCAGCTTCAACTGAGGGAAAAAGCTGATATTGAAAAATTCACTTCCGTCAAAAAACAATTAGTTTTCTACGCACTGACAAGCGGGCAGTATAAATACTATAAAAATCTGATTGAATATATACTGGAAAATTCAAATATAACTGTCCATTATTTAACAAACGACCCGGATGATGCCGTATTTGACCGGACAAAACCCGGGCTGATACCATATTATGCCGGACAGCGTAAAACGATATCATTGATGTTAAAGCTAGATGCCGATATAATGGTGACAACGGTTCCGGATTTGCAAAGTTATCATATGAAGCGTTCCATCATACGGGAGGATATTGAATATATCTATGTTTTCCACGCACCCGTCAGTTCGATGATGCAATACAAGGAAAGTGCTTTTGACCATTTTGATACGGTGTTTTGTATCGGTTCATATCATATCGCCGAACTGCGGCGTCGCGAAGAGCTTACCGGCCTACCGAAGCGTAACCTTGTAAAAACGGGCTACGGGTTATACGATGAGCTTCTTGGAAGTTACATTAAACACCATGCAAAAACGGCAGCCCCGGGTAAAGAAACTCCAGCCCCGGATACAGAAACCGCAGTTGACAGCCAGCCTCATATTTTGATTGCTCCTTCATGGCAAAAAGACAATATATTCGAAACATGCATAGACGAAATACTTTCTGCTCTCACGGGATTGGGATACAGACTGACACTCCGTCCGCACCCGCAATTCATCCGCCTTTTCCCGGAGCGTATGGAAGCTCTCCGGAAAAAATATATTGAATTAACCGATTCGGGTGAACTGATCTTCGAACTCGATTTTTCCGGCAACGAATCTATATTTGCATCAAACCTTGTGATCACCGACTGGTCCGGCATCGCATACGAATTTTCTTACTGCACCTCAAAACCCTGCATCTTCATCAACACCCCGCAAAAAATAATGAACCCCAACTACCTCGATTACGGATTCGAACCAATGGAAATAACAATACGCAGCAAAGTCGGCATATCCATCGATCCGCAGGATATCGGCGAAAAACTTGCCAAAACCGCCAAAACACTACTCGGCGGCGAAAGCATTCAAAGCAGCCAAATCGAAGCCACCTTCAAAGAATACATCTTCCACCCCAACCGCAGCGCCGAAGCCGGCGGAAAGTACATAATCGAAAAGCTAAGCAAGAAGTAGAGGACATTCCGATGAACAACAAAACAGCATATGTCGCCATTGCAACCGACGTATACCACTCCGGCCACATCAACATAATCAACCATGCCGCACAGCATGGCAAAGTCATCGTCGGCGTTCTCACGGATGAAGCTGTCGCAACGTACAAACGGCCGCCTTTGCTGGACACGGAAGAACGTATAAAAATAGCTGCAAGCTTTAAAAACGTTGACAGGGTCGTTGTGCAAAAGGAGCTGGATTATTCGGAAAACCTGAGAGAATTAAAACCCGATTATGTCCTCCACGGAGACGACTGGCGGACAGGATATATGCAGGTCGTCCGTGAGCGTGTTATAGAAGTGCTAAAAGAATGGGGCGGAGAACTGATCGAAGTACCGTATACAAAGGATATATCCGGAGACAGATTATCCCGGCAGCTGTCAAACACACTGACGACCTCCGATCAACGGCTGCCCAAGCTTCGTAAGTTACTGCAGCTAAAGCCGTATATCCGTGCTATTGACGTTTCAAACGGGCTGACAGGTATTATCGCGGAAAATGTACGGGTCATGGATGAATCCACATTAAAAGCCAAAGAATTTGACGCCATGTGGGTTTCAAGCCTATGCGATTCGGCGTTTAAAGGCAAACCGGACATCGAACTGGTGGATGTCACAAGCCGGATAAATACGATCAATGAGATCATGGAAGTCACATCAAAGCCGATAATCCTTGACGGTGACACCGGAGGGAAGATCGACCACTTCCCGTTCCACGTAAAAACACTGGAGCGTGTAGGTGTTTCGGCTGTGATCATTGAGGATAAGACCGGACTGAAGCAAAATTCATTGTTCGGCACGGATGCACTGCAGGTACTGGATGAACCGGAAGAGTTTGCTGCAAAAATCGCAGCAGGCAAGCGCGCCCAGTCAACCCGAGAGTTTATGATAATAGCAAGGCTTGAGAGCCTTATTGCCGGCAAAACGGTAGAGGACGCAATGATGCGTGCAAAGATATACATCGAAGCCGGCGCCGATGCCGTAATGATCCACAGCAAAGAAAAGTCCGGCGATGATATATTTGCATTTATGAAAATGTTTAGAGATTATTCGACAGACATACCGATCGTCGCTGTTCCAACCACATATAATCAATTTACCGAAGAAGAACTTCACACCGGCGGCGCCAACATAATAATCCACGCCAACTTCCTCCTCCGAAGCGCTTACCCCGCAATGGTAAAAACCGCCGAAAGCATCCTCTCCCATGGCCGCAGCAAAGAAGCCGCCACCGAATACTGCATGTCTGTGAATGATGTACTGACGTTTATATAGGAATTAATTATGGAAATAGCAAACTTTCTCAACATTCTTAAAAACCTCGGTGGTGAATTTTTCACCGGTGTGCCCGATTCGTTGCTCGCTCCGTTTATCGACGCGGTCATGGACAAGCACGGCATCTCAGACAGTCATATAGTCGCCGCCAACGAAGGCGCTGCCGTCGGACTGGCAGCAGGGCATTATTTAGCGACATCCAAACCCGCAGTCGTCTACATGCAAAACAGCGGCATCGGCAATGCCGTTAATCCCATATGCTCTCTGCTCAATGAAAAAGTTTATTCAATACCGGTAATCTTCGTCATCGGATGGCGCGGCGAACCGGGTGTCAAAGACGAACCCCAGCACGTGTTCCAGGGTGAAATCACCCTGCCGCTGCTTGATTGTTTGGATATCCCCTATGTCGTTATATCAAGTGAAACCGGTGACCTAAGTCTTGAATGTGAAAAATTCAAGGAGCACATAAAAAACAGCCGCAGCGTCGCATTTGTCATCAAAAAAGACGCACTTACAAATGAAAAAAAAGCAAAATACACCTCCGATGCACCTCTTTCGAGAGAAGACGCACTGAAGGTAGTACTTACACATAAATATTTAATGACTAAATCATTAAATATTTATGTGTGTTCTACCGGTAAACTTTCGCGCGAAGTTTTTGAGCTGCGTGAGCAGCGGGGAGAAAGGCATGGCAGTGACTTCTTGACAGTCGGTTCGATGGGGCACAGCCTGATGATCGCATACGGCATTGCACTGGCAAAGCCTTCAAGGCGGATATACTGTCTCGACGGGGACGGAGCCGTTCTTATGCACATGGGAAGCCTTGCAGTTGTCGGCGCACATAAGCCGGAAAATCTGGTCCATATCGTATTTAACAACGGCGCACATGAAACGGTGGGGGGCTTACCTACTGTCTGCGGTGAGTTGAACTTGGCAGAAACGGCAAAAACACTGGGATTCCGCTATACTTTCCGGGTTAAAACACAGCCGGAACTATCTGAAACAATGAATGATCTAGCGGAGCTAAAAGGGCCCGTCTTTGTGGAAATCATATGCAATCTCCACTCCCGCAGTGACTTGGGCCGCCCCAAAACAACCCCGCGTGATAATAAAAAAGAACTCATGGAGAACTTGAACAACGAGGATGTCAAATGAAAGCATTGATACTCAACTCCGGCACAGGCAGTCGTATGGGCGCCATCACTCCATGCAAATGTTTAGTTGAAGTTGATGCCGGAGTAACCATTTTAGATGCACAAATAGAAGCACTGCTAAACTGCGGTATCAATGACCTGTACATAACTACAGGTCATAATGCCGATGTTCTAAAATCATATATCGGCGAACATTATCCGGAAAACCAAATCACACTTATATATAATCCACTGTTCGATCAAACAAACTATATTTATTCGATACATCTGGCACGCTCCCATGTAGATGATGACGACATATTGCTGCTGCACGGCGATTTGATTTTTGAGCAAAATGTTCTGCACGATCTACTCGCAGCAGATAAAAGCGTAATGGTCATCGATACCACACAACCATTACCCGAAAAAGATTTTAAGGCTGTGGTAAATAACGGGCGTGTAAAAAGCGTCAGTGTCAATCTTTTGACCGATTCGGTTTATGCTCAGCCAATGTATAAACTCCTGCAGCACGACTGGAATTTGTGGCTTGGAGAAATCGAAAAATTCTGCAGCACCGGCAACATAAACGTGTACGCAGAAAATGCGTTAAATGAAATAAGCACCTCCCTCATGCTCTACCCCCTCGACATCAAAGGCCGCAAATGCTTCGAAATCGATAACCCCGAAGATCTTGCATACGGAGTAGAAGCCTACCAACAAATGCCCGACAGGTTGCAAACAACATGCTTTAGATATAGTTCTTTTGATAAAATCCATGAATTTCTATGCAAAAATAGTGTTATTAAGCCATTAATTATATATGACAACAATCTTACTTACTTAATTAATAAATTGGTTTTTAATAAAGTAACTTTTAATAGTTTTACACCAAATCCGGATATCAGCGATGTAGAAAAAGCGATTGCGTTGTTTGAGAAAGAGAAGTGTGACTTTATCATATCTATCGGAGGCGGGAGTGCGATCGATGTTGCGAAGGGGGTCAAGATGCTAGACTTCAGCGATTCCGGCAGTGCAGGCAGACTCAGGGACACACCCCGGGCAGCTTCTCTTGCAATACCTACTACCGCAGGAACGGGCAGTGAAGCAACTTGTTTTACTGTGCTTTATAAGGACGGTGAAAAACTGTCTATAGAACATTCAAGGTTTTTGCCCGAATATGTAATCTTGGATGCAAGCTTTTTGACAACACTCCCGGAGTACCACAAAAAAAGCGCAATGCTTGATGCGCTTTGCCAGGCAATAGAATCACTTTGGGCAAAAGGAAAAACAAAAGAGAGCAGAATATATGCCCAAAATGCGATCGATATTATATACAAAAACGCAGATGGTTACATCAACAACGAACCGGGATATGCACAAAGAATGTTGCAAGCTGCAAACTTGGCGGGTAAAGCAATAAACATCGGCAAAACAACGGCAGCACACGCCATGAGCTACAAGCTCACCGACCATTTCGGCATAGCACACGGGCATGCCGTAGCTATGTGTCTGGGGCCTGTTTGGGCGCACTTGATCGAATCAAATCATCCTCTGGAGGATTTGACAGAAGATGATTATAGAAAGTTTGCAAAGCTCTACGACAGTTTTAATTTAAATTATATGATTAAAATTAATACTAACACTAAAATTTTTGATGAATTGATTTTATCAATAAATAAACAACGATTAAATAATCATCCGGTTAAGATATCGGAGGAGCAATTAAAATCGATGTACGAGGAAATTCTTAGTTTGCTCTGACGCCGAAGCTGGCGCAGATGCTGCGAAATTCGTTGCTGTTTGCGAAGTCGATGAACATTGTTCTTTTTGCCTGCTCGAGAGAGGGAGCTCTGTTCATGACACCTTCCCAGTAGTCAAGCCCTTCTCTATCTGCTTCGCGGCCCAGAAGACCGCGGTACATATGCTGAAGATATACTTCATTTGTCATATTTTTATTTACGAACTCATTGCTATAAACAAAATTTTCAGCCGCTTTTTGTCCTGTCATACCGTTGTTAAGCGCAGCGAGCCAATAGTTTAATCCTTCTCTGTCGGCAGATCTTCCCAACATTGTTACATAAAGCCGTTCCAGAAATTGTTCCATACCCGATAAATTAACACTGCTTACGGCAGCAAATGCGTTGACGACGCCATGACCAAAATAGATGTCGAACCCGGCAGCTCCGGCATCGCGTGAAGTTACCGATAGTTTATCGCGTACCTGCTGTACCGACAACGAACGGTTTTGTCCAATAATAAGCGCGGCGACACCCGACACATTGCCGGCAGCCATTGATGTTCCCGACATATACCCGTAACCTCCGATGACCGTGGCGTAGATAGCGCTGCCGGGAGCGGATACATCGACTTGCGGTCCAAAGTTCGAATAATCATCGGCGAACATATAACCCTGCCGTGTTGCCGTCACCGCGACGGCTTCCGGATATGCAGCCGGATAACTTATGCTGCCTTCTCTGTCGTTGCCTGCGGCACAAACTACCAGCACACCTTTGTTTACCGCATTTATTATAGCATTACGCTCCACCGAAGACTCCCCGCCCGAAAGCGGCCGTCCTAAGCTCAGGTTGATGATATGTGCTCCGTTATCAACAGCGTAATTGATGCCGCCTATAATTGAATCCGTTGTAAATGTATTGGTCGTCGGGCTGTTTGCTTTGATAACCATGAGCGTAGCACCGGGTGCAACTCCGGTCGTATTGGCTGCGAAATCCCGCGAAGCGGCTATCGTCCCGCTGACATGTGTTCCGTGGCTTGTGTAATCTTCGCGGACATATGCAAGACCAACATCTCTTGTATATGAATTATACGACAGGGCTGATAACCTTCCGTAAAACGCACTGTGGTCGATATCGATCCCCGTGTCGATGACCGCTATGACAACACCGGCACCACTGTGCCCGAGATTGTGAGCATTGGCTGTATCCATCTCGGCATGATGCCACTGAGCGGAGTACATCGTTTGATATTCACTTTGTGTTTCATACTCGACTGCAGTATAAAACAACTCATAAACAAAGTTGAGACTAAGCTCCGGTATCCCGTCGAGGTCAAGTTCTTCGCTTTGATCCACTTCCTGCTCGGGATCATCCGAATGATATACTGCAACTCCAAACGCAAATGAAACCAATTCAAGATCATATGCTTCTGCGATCTCCTCCGCATGCTCAAGAGAATCGGCGAGTGCGACCACTTCGTCGGGTACAAATACTATCTCTTCGTCCGACCCATCAGACCCGGACGGGTCGTCGGATGCATGAACAAAATTATTGCCGCCGATGCCAAAGATCAGCGAGAATATTAGAATAACAGAAAGTAATAAATTAAATAGTTTTTTATACATAGCTCTTACCTTTTCCCCCGGTTTATTTTTTTTGCCTGATCATATCCAGTGCCTGTATCATCTGCGCATTAAATTCGGATTGCTGCCGGATAAGGGGAAGCAGCAAAAATCTCAGTAAACGGCGAACGACCCTCTTATACAGTAAAACAAGCCCGCCGGTTTTCTTCCCGTCCGGGTGCACGCCCGGTTGCACATCCGCTTGCAGCGGCATGTAATATTCCAATACGGCGCACCTTAACAGTTCCCCGCGTAGTCTGTTGTATTCATCATCATTAAGATCACCGACCGAACCCCCGCCACCGGGATTTATCTCATGCAGGATATCTTTTACTTCATCCAATGTGTTCATTTTGTCAGTTCCCTCACTACATTGTCCCACGTAATATCCATATCTGTCAAACGCTTTTTCGCCGCTGAACCCAAAGATGCGGCATATGCCTCCGATTCCGCAAGACGGTCGATCGCCGCTGCGATATCGACGGGATTGGGTGCGACAACAAGACCTGTTTTATCATCGATAACAAACTCCAGCGGTCCGCCGCTGTCTGTCGCCGTGATTACAGCCTTTGATGACGACATCCCTTCCAACGTGATGTACCCGTAATCTTCGTCATACGGTATAAAAAGAACAGCCCGCGCATTGGCATATAATTCAAGCTTTTTTTCATCACTTACATAGTCAAAGAACCGTATCTTGTTCTCCAGTTTATGTTCGGCGATAAACAGCTTCAACTCGTCCGAAACCGCAATATTATCGGCTTTACCGACAAGAAACAGTTTAATATCACTTTTTGTGTGTGCCATTGCTTCGACGGCAAGTTTTTGTCTTTTTGTAAGATTTATACGGCTGGGCATAAGAATATAATCGTCGTAACTGCCGCAATAAAACTTTTCCATGCCCGGACAAGGGTGATAAAGAGGTACTGACGGTATGTCATTATACTTGCCGAGCCTTGTAGCCACATTTTTTGAATTTGCATATATTCTCTTGGCTTCGCGCAAATAAAGATTATCGGCATTGTGTACGATATCTCTGGTATTACGCCCTTCTTTGGTGAGGTGCAGGACGGAAAAATCTGTCCCGTAAAGATCATATGCCATGCGATATTGATGCAGTAACCAAATCACCTTATTTGAATGTTTAACGTAATATGCAGGGAACTTCAGTCCGATACATAAATCAATGTTCCCTGCCCATGTTCTTTCAACTTCCAGAAGCCTGACGGCCAGTATCTGACGCTCCAATGATTCCACGGGCTGATCGAACATCGGAATATTTACGAATTCGACCTCATGCCCCGCTTTTTTTAGTGCATCACCCAGATTGAGCGCATGATACTCCGCTCCTCCCGATATGAAAGGAGCTTGAGCCATCGCTATGACTATTCTCATGTTCACCCCACCGGAAGATAAGCTTATCCCTGATTTGCGAGAAATGTATAAAGCACCGTTGCCGCTCTGTTTCTTCTAGCGTTTAATCCGCTGTAAGTCGTTCTGTTGAGAATACCCTGACCACCGGCATAAATAGATTCCGTCAATGCCTCAAGAACACCTTCATCGGTGAGCTCATCAAGTTCATTTAAACTCTCTGCCGGCCGGAGCAGCAGCGCACAAAACAGCTCCGCATAGGACATGGCTCCTGCCATTCCAATTTTCTCCGTTGGATAGTCGATAAACTGCATATATCTAAACTCTGCGTTTCTGAGTTCATGGATCAAAAATGCGACCTGCACTTCAAGCACCTTATCAAGAAGCTCCGGCGGATGTGTCGCAACGGGAGTGAAGCAAACATGATCTATATGCTTATTCATTTCAAATGCAAACTCTTCGGGATCGATGCCGCGTTCCCACATAAATTCCTCAAGGTTTGTGCGACGGCCGAACGACCACTGTATAAGACCTATTCCCACATAGTTGCTGAGCTGCTGCTGGAACGGACATAGTCCCATCCCCGCTTCCGCCTGCATATTACCTATTATTCCCGCAATATGCTCCGGACGGTCCGATATACCCCGCACGCCTGCCATTACGATCATATTCCATATTTTTGCTATCATTGAATTGCCTTGCATCAAATTTTCGGGTTGCGGAGCAATACCTCTTATGACCCCGTGATCTGTGCATATCCTGTTAAATTCAGGTGAGTTTACGAAGTTTTCAAAGAGTATATAACGTGAATTCCCTTCTTCCAGATATGTGACCCAACCGTCTCTGCCGACAGGATCGGGAATACGGCCAAGCAGTGCGTTGTAAAGGAGATCAACAAACTGACTGTCGTTTAAGTTACGGTTATACGCTTCCGTACCGAAAATAAGCTCAAATGCAACGGTTGCACCGGTTCTGCCGTTTTTCAACAAATCGTGCCAATTATTGAGCTCGCTCTCCCACGGTTCTCTATCCAATACTATCGTAAACAACCTTTTTGCGAACACACGAGCCAGTCCGCCGGGAGGTGGGGTATATGTTCCGCGTACTATTCCCGACCGGCCGCAATGTCCGGTAAATTCGTTTGAATTGACAAAATTCTCAAATATGTTTTCACGCGGCAGACCTGCACGCATATGAGCCAGCCAAAATTCTCTTCCATCGGGATCCGGGTCGCGATCCATAAGTCCCATATACATCCTGTTGATGAATTCTGCGTCACTTACTCTTTGACCTATAAATTCCTGGCTGAAAAAAGCACTGTGTGCAAAGTTTGCTCCTGACAGCCTGCCGTTTCTGATATGGTCTGCCCAAAAGATCAAACCGTCGATATCGTAACCCCGGTTCAAAACATCCAGATACATGCGCGATACAAAACGGTCTATCGCATCATATTCAATCGATTCAGCAGTAAAATCCTCAAGAAGCTTCGGTTCTTCCGGTTCTTCGGCAATGAAATCTACAGCTGCACCGATACCTCCCACCAGTGAAAAAACCAGAGAAAACAACAATACCAGGGATATAATCTTTTTATTAGTATTCACAATTACCACCTTTAAACTTAAGCATTAAACAATTAACCAAAATATCTAGCTATCGCATTTACATATTCATTTGCCAAACGATTCATAAAATCGGGGTTTGATAACAATGCACGGTCATCCGGGTTTGTATGGAAACCATTTTCCGTCAGTACCGAAGGGATGTTTATTTCGCGTATCATCGCATAGTTTGCCGCTCGAAGTCCGTTTGATCTTCTTGGAATTCCTGCAAGCTGTATATGATCGAGCAGGATATCTGCAAAATGTCTGCTCCGGGAAGAAAATGAAAAGTCGGGATAATACAGTCTTGAATTGGAATTCTCCGCCGGAGAAATATAGTAGACCTCTGCGCCGCGGACACCCGAAACACCACCGGGACCGGTTGCATTTGAATGTAATGATATCACCAGGAAATTATCGCGGACCACGGGATCGTTTGTTATCTCGAAAATACGCTGCAGATCCGGATGGATCGGATTGGACGGTCTAAAAGGATCAAGATTCATGTAGACGGGACCGTTTCCATTCGGATCGGCGATGATGCTTCTCATAACGTCGATAAGTCTGTCGATCTCTGCGATGGCAACCGGATCTGTACGTGTAAGCTTTACTTCCTCCATCGCCCGGATATTGATCATGGCGCACCGTTGAGATATCGGTATATTTATTTCGTCGGTACGTGTCATTATAACGGTTGCACCACGCGCTTCGAGCATCGGTTTGATTCGACCAGCAAGTCCAAGCATTGCCACGGCTTCATTATACGATGCCCAGCCCGGTGAGCCGATAGTGCCGTGCCCGGGATCCAAGAAAATGATCCTGCCGGCAAGCTGTGTTGGGTTTACGGGAGAAAGCGGAGAAGTACCTCTTGTAACGCCATGATCCCTGCATATCCTTTCAAACTCGGTTGTCGCGACGAAGTTGTTAAAAAGTGCATGCCGCGAGTTACCGTCTTCAAGATATTTCATCCAATCTTCTTTCCCTGCGGGATCGGAAGCACGGCCCAGCATCAGCCTGTAAAGGATATCGATGAATTGATCGTTGGTTAAATTGCGGTTATTCATTTCTAAACCGAAAATTATATCAAACGCAGCCGAAGCACCGGATATACCGCTTTTGAGTAGATTGTGCCAATGATCGAGTTCGTACTGCTGCGGTTCACGTTCCAGTGCTATAGTAAAAAACCGTTTCGCGAACACTCGTGCCAATCCGCCGGGAGGTGGGACATATGTTCCCCGTACTATGCCCGACCGGCCGCAATGTCCTGTAAATTCGTTTGAATTGACAAAATTCTCAAATATATTTTCACGCGGCAGGCCTGCACGCATATGAGCCAGCCAAAATTCTCTTCCATCGGGATCCGGATCACGATCCATTAGTCCCATGTACATCCTGTTGATGAATTCCGTATCACTGACTCTTTGACCAATAAACTCAGGGCTGAAAAAGGCGCTGTGCGCAAAATTTGCTCCAGTCAGTCTGCTGTTTCTGATATGGTCCGCCCAAAAAACCAGACCGTCGATATCATATCCGCGGGCTAGTACGTCAAGGTACATACGCGAAACAAACCTGTCAATAGCATCGTATTCAAATGCAGATGTTTCAAAGACACCCTCTTCATGAAACTCCGGCTCCTCTGTTTCGTCAATATTGATTTCACCGGCTTCATGAATCTCCTGCTCCGGTTCCGGCTCGATTTCCGCCTGATCGGTCGCATAAACTGCTCCGATACCTCCTGCCATAGATATCACAAAAGAAAGTACCAAAAGTATTGATATTACAGTCTTTTTACCAGCCACTTACTCTTACCTCTTAATTATTTCATTATTAGGATAACGATTTGGTGACAATATTACTACAAATTGTTACAAAAGTCAAGTAAACACTTAATAAACAATTAACAAAAACCTAACGGATATAATCATCTTCGTAACGGACGATATCGTCTTCGCCGAAGTATGTGCCGGTTTGGATTTCGATCACCTCAAGTGTGACATCACCGAAGTTCATGAGCCGGTGCTTATCTTCCGCTTTAATGTAAATACATTCACCGCATTTTACCGTATGCTCCACACCCTCGAGCATTACTGTCGCAGTACCGCCGACAACGATCCAGTGTTCGCTTCTTTTGTAATGCATTTGATTGCTCAGACGTTGATTTGGAAGAACCGTCAGACGTTTTACTTTATGCGTATCGCTTTCCTCCAGTATTGTATACGAACCCCACGGTTTAAAGACTGTATTATGGAAGTCTGCACGGGTGTCTGCCCGCTTCTTTAAGACATCAACGGCATCTTTGACCTTTGGAGACAAATCGCGCCGGCAAACAAGCAGAGCATCTGTCTGATCTACGACAACAAGGTCCGATACCCCTATCATCGCCACAGCCTTACCGGCATCGGAGTAAACTAGATTATTTTTGCTGTCAAGCATTATTTCATCGTTAAAGCAGATATTACCGTCTTCGTCCCGGCCGGTATCATATCTGTCATAAAGTGTTGTGAAGTTCCCTATATCCGTCCACTCCATATGCATAGGTACGCAGAAGACCTTATCCATCTTTTCGATAAGACCGTAGTCGATCGAGATCGCCGGTGTATTTTTGAACTTCTCCTCCACGGTTCCCGATTGGAACGCTTCATACACTTCGGGCGCAAAGACTTTGACCGCTTCGGTAAATTGTTTCGATTGGAACATAAACATACCGCTGTTCCACAGATAACCTTCCTTTAAGTATCTGCAGGCCGTCTCATAGTCCGGTTTTTCTTTGAATAATTCAACTTCAAAACCACCCGGTACGGCAGCTCCGGGTTTGATATACCCAAAACCCGTTTCGGGACTGACCGGCGTTATACCAAAGCACACAAACCCTTTTGCCGCAATATCGACTGCACCTGAGACAGTATCCGCCAAAATCTGCGGGTGGTCGATCACATGGTCGGATGCAAACACGGCGCAAACATCGTCGCCGGTTTTTACGATTTCCAAAACGGCAAACAAGATCGCAGGCAGTGTGTTTTTAGCTTCGGGCTCAAGCAGTATCTGACCGGACGGGAGTGTGATCCCCATTTCATCGATTTGTCTTTGTACAAGATGCAGGTAGCTTCTGCCCGTAACCAGATACAGGTCATCGGCAGTCCCCATCAGCAGGCAACGGTCGACGGTCATTTGAAAAATCGATTTTTCCATCCCCGGGAGCTTTAAGAACTGCTTTGGAAAGTCTGTTCTGCTCAAAGGCCACAGCCTGGTTCCGGAACCCCCTGCCATTATTATCATCTTCATGGTGTCTAAACCTTTCTTGCGACAAGCAGAATATTATTGCCGGCTTCTTCATGTGTTTTTTCTTCGATTATATCGATTTTGTTAAACCCTGCGTCATTTAATGAATCAAAAACGGTTTCCCTCTCCGGCCACATGCTGTAAGGCCTTTCACCGCCGCAGAAACCCTGTGCATTTCTGCCTTCATAAAGCCTTTTGTGGACCTTGTATTTTGAATGGATCAAAACAGGCTCTTCGTTTTCAAACATCTGCTGCAGATCCGTCCGTTCGTTTGAGTAATAAAACGTCCAGAGGAACAGAGTGTCCGCAACCTTTGAAATATCAAAAATCAACTGTACAGGGTCGATCATGTTGTATAAAACGCCGCTGGCAAACACGATGTCATATTTATCTTCGCAGTCTTTTAAATATTCCCTGAAATCACCAAGACGGTACTCCGTTTTCATGTCAAAGATATTTTTAACGATCAGACATTTCATAAAGCTCACTTTATTTGCTTCAATGCTTATGACCTGTCCCGCACCGTGTTTTTCAAGCTGATAAGAATGAAAACCTTCATACGGACCAAGCTCCAGTATCTTTTTACCGGCAACAGAGACGACCTTGTCACAGTCGGGTACCCGCATGTCGGTTAAAAAATGGTCGTGTAACCCGCTTTTTACGCCATCGACCGGTATCTCGCAATGCCATGCATCGTGAAAAATATCCACCGCATTCTGGACCGACGGTGCGACAGTAAGGTAGCGGTCGTTGGTATCAAAGTCATTGTAAGTTTCTTTCGCTTCGGGTGTTGAAACGAGATGCTTCAGTTCATCCAGTTTTGCGTTCATTTCATCCAGCAAACCGAGCTTCACCAGTACAGGTGTTAGAAGTTTATTCCGCATCATTCTGAGCATTTGTTATAATCCTCCCGTGTTAAATTTCGAGTAATGAAATCAATTTATTTTTTAGCGTTTCCAGAGCCACTGCTGCCGCCTGTGATGTTTTTGCATGGACTCCGGTATATAGCTTGAGTTTTGGTTCGGTGCCGCTCGGGCGGACGGCTGCCCAGGCGCTGCCGGTGCCACCACCGTCACCGACCCTGTCATCAAAATACATTTTAAATACATCGGCAGGCGGAAGTCCATTCATTCCTTGAAGATAATCTTCGGACTTCACCATATTTTCAACAGATATCTTATTTCGCAATTTACCCATTACAATTTTCTGTTTATGCTGCGGAATATTTGCACTGTATAGAAACTCTGCACAATATCCGTATTTTTCACCCAGTTCCGTCAAACGATCTGCAAGGGTCATACCCTTTGAATCATAATAAGCTGCCATCTTAACTATCAATGCCGATGCAATGACCGCATCCTTATCTTTTGCACCGTTTCCGGCGAGATACCCGCAGCTTTCTTCATATCCGAAGAAAAAGCGTTTATTTTCCTCCAACCGGACGATATGCTCGCCTATGTACTTAAACCCGGTCAGCAGACGGATAAATTCCAGACCGTGATCCTCTGCCACCATTTCACCGAGTTTACCCGAAACGATCGTCGATATGACTACATCACCTTTTGAAACAGTCTTGACCTGCGCAAGATAATCAATAAGCAACGCACCAATTTGATTGCCGCTGAGCAGTACAAATCCATCACCCGATTTTACCATCACACCAACCCGGTCGCAATCGGGGTCTGTTGCAATCAACAATTTTGCACCAGCTGTTTCGGCTGCCTTTAATGCCTTTTCATAAACGACGGGTTCCTCCGGGTTTGGAGTTTTTATACCGCCGAATGAACCGTCCGGTTCCTGCTCAACATATACCGGCTTGTATCCAAGCTTCTCAAGAACCAAAGGCACAGCGTTTGCACCCGCTCCATGCAGGGCGGAGTAAACAAAAGTAAAAGGCCTGAGTTCTGAAGTATCGGAATCCGAAATATCGGAGTACGAAATATCGGGTGCAGATACATAGTCGATTATCTGCTTGAAATATGCCTCAACCACTTTATTTTCAATCATTTTGACCGATGCGGTTTTACCTGCCGGTGTCGGTTCGAAAAAGCCGATACGATCGATTTCACCTGTGATCCTCTCCGCCAGCTTATCTGTCACCTGGACACCGTAATGATCATACACCTTATACCCGTTGTACTCTTGCGGATTATGACTGGCGGTAATACAAATCCCCCAGCCAAGTTTTAAATATTGTATGGCGAAGCTGAGGGCGGGTGTCGGCATTGGCTTATCGAAGATATATACATCAATTCCGTAAGCCGCCAGAAGCTCGCCGGTAATATGTGCAAATTCCTTTGAATTATCGCGTGTATCATATGCAATACCAACCGTTTGCGACGGCTCACCCGGCAACGACGCACTTGCTAAAATCGTTCTTGCCAGCCCGTGAGTCGCGCGTTCGACAGTATGCCGGTTGAAACGATTCGTCCCGGGTCCCATTATACCTCTAATACCGCCGGTACCAAAAGATAAGTTCCCGGCGGATGCATCTTCTGTTTCGAAAATATCTTTCATCCGGCACTTGTTAATGCAATATCGTTTTCAACCATTTTTGAAACCATATCGGCAAACGATATCTCACGCTTCCAACCCAATTCCCGCTCGGCTTTTGCCGGATTTCCCTTAAGCATATCAACTTCCGCAGGGCGATAAAACATTGGATTTACCTTGACAACGGTTCGTCCGGAATCTTCATCGACCCCTGTTTCGTTCTCCTGCTCTCCCTGCCAGCGGATCTTCATACCGATACACGAAAATGCCGCTTCGGCGAAATCGCGTATGGAACGTACCTCTCCGGTCGCTATGACATAATCATCGGCTATATCCTGCTGCAGCATCAGCCACATGGCTTTGACGTAGTCTTTGGAATGTCCCCAGTCACGTTTTGAATCCAGGTTCCCAAGTTCAACATGACTTTGTAAACCAAGCTTGATTCGGGCAGCCGCATCGGTTATTTTGCGGGTCACAAACTCCTTGCCGCGGCGTTCACCCTCATGGTTGAACAAAATGCCGGAGCAGGCATACAAGCCAAAGCTCTCGCGGTAATTTTTGGTGATCCAGTGCCCGTAGAGTTTTGCTACGCCGTAGGGGCTTCTCGGATAGAACGGCGTTATTTCTGTCTGCGGCGTTTCCTGGACCTTCCCGAACATCTCCGAAGAAGAAGCCTGATAAAACCGGCACTCCGGCTTGATCGTACGGATAGCTTCAAGCATATTGATAACACCAACAGCGTCGATTGCAGTGGTGGCGAGAGGCTGATCCCAGCTTGTTGCTACAAAACTTTGCGCCGCAAGGTTGTACACCTCATCGGGCTGTGATATCTTCATCGCCCTCAAAAGAGACGCAATATCCGTGACATCTGCATAAATCAAATGAAGATCATCTTTTATATGTGATACATTCCCGTAATCGACAACACTTTTCCTGCGCATAGTGCCGTGGACTTCATACCCTTTTTCCAGCAGCAGCTCTGCAAGATAAGAACCATCCTGCCCTGTAATACCCGTAACCAACGCCTTCTTCATATAAGACCTCCCGGAATTTTATTCAAATACTCTCTCATATAGGGATAATTAAACGCTAAAAGACCGTGACCGCATGATTTTATAACACCGGCTGATATCAGTCTTTCACGATATAAAGATACATAATTTTTTTTCTTTTCCATTCGCTCACCGATTACCGATACATATGAAGGGCCCTCATCTTCAGACATGGCGTGAATGAATTTTCTGTCTTTATTAGATAACTTCGCATAAACCAGTTTATGCACATTTTTAAATAATTCAGATTTTGATTTAATAAATATACCTTCCAACTCAATTTCATTTTTATTATTATGAAGATCATCCCATAAATAATATCCCACTAATTGAATGAGATAAGGATATCCATATGTACCGGCCGCTGCTTTTGTGACTATTTCTTTTGTTATATTTGTGCTTACGTTTAGAAACACTTTATTAAATTCATATTCGATAATCATTATTTCGACATTTTCCAACTCTATCTGCTTTGCTCTTCTTAAAAAAGTAAGAACATCATCATTTAATATATCTGAAATAACTGACGGTAAACCGGCCATCACCATGCTTACCGAATAATTACGCATAATTAAATCCTGATATGTTCCAATAAAAACACGCATATCTTCAGTGTGCTTTTGCGCTTCATCGACTAGAAAAACTATGTGTTTATCATTTTTCATAAAAATATCGACCAATTCCATAATTTGATATGAAAATGATTCCGTGAAGTTTGGTTTTTTATGATCTTTCTTAAAATCAACATTAATTCCAAGCTTAACTGAAATATTATTAAGTTCCGGTATTGAATCTGTTATGGATTTGGGAAGCTGTCTATAAAGCTGTGAAAGTATACTATCCAGTAAAGCTTCGTTTGGTACAATATATAAAGAAATTACATCACTGCTATTTAAATTGATTTTAATATCTGACAACAACGCAGTTTTTCCACTCCCTCTTACACCTGTGATGAGGGTTGTTCGCCATGGGCTGTTTTCATCATCCACAGCGGATATAATAGATCTTGTGATATCTTCCCTCCCATAATAATGAGTCGGTCGTTTACCAAAAGATGGATTAAAAGGATTTGACATTTTCCAATTCCTTTCACTTATATACTTTCTTATCTCTTATATACTTTTATATACTTTCAAAATAAATATATACTTTTATATACTTTTTGTCAACCGAAAAAATCGAAAGCATGTGATATAAATATCGCAATCGTATTCAACACGTAACGAATTGATACATTTCTCCCATTCTGATACCTCTTGTATTTCATCAAAAAATAAATATGCTTTGTCCTTATAATACAGTTATAACTGAATGGCAAGCATAATATAACTTTTCGTTCAGTTATAACTGTTTTTATATTTGTGCGCTAACCGGAAACTTCGATATTTTCACCACAAACAAACTCTTGAAGAAGGTGACATCTAACAAAGAAATTATTCAAACTAACAAAAAATATATTTTGTGGAAAGAGGAGAACAATGAATAAAACACTAAAACGAACCCT
>Ga0123356_10002490_pt1 | contig 19664 bp, 10 predicted proteins | sample TergutEmb28metaG_2_FD_92546 | JGI IMG/M metagenome (GOLD analysis project Ga0123356, IMG submission 92546) | Embiratermes neotenicus P3 segment gut microbial communities from Petit-Saut dam, French Guiana - Emb289 P3 | ecosystem: Host-associated > Arthropoda: Insects > Digestive system > Gut ...
AACAAATACCGGCACCTCGTACCCATGTTCACCTCATATCTTCAGGGCAAGAGCCCGATGATAATGACTTCACATCAGCATCGGGAGTTCAAACACAACACGCTCCCGTACCATCCCAACGCAAGCCACGCAACAGAGGCTTTATGGTATCGCTAATAGTGTTTTCACTACTCGTGCTCAGTGTAATCAGTGCAGGTGCGTTTTACCTCTGGGACTATCTTGAAGCTTTTGAAATATCAAGACCCGAGCATACCATCGAGCAGGTTAAAGATAGTATTGATACTGAATTTTGGCGACAAAGTGCAGAAAATGCGCTGGCAGCCAGGCTGACACAGTTTGAAAGCGATGCCAAGGCAGCACTTGAGCCGCATTTGCCGCAAATCCTCAATGTCAGCTATTCAATGCGTAAAAACCCCAATGAAAGCACAGATAATCTTCTTATTTATACAATAAGAGCAGGAGCTTTGGATATTGGAACTATGCGACTTGTACCTGCAGGGCAAGCAGGGCATGGCTTATCGATTTGGGGTGTTGATAGTGTCAGGTTACTGGATTCCTTTTTAGCATCATTTAGCCGCAGTATAACAATTACAGCATCGGAGCATGCGCTTGTTGAGGTTAACGGTATTACAGTAACAGAGGAATACCGCATTGAATGCGAATATGAATACGGAAAATCTTACAAAATTGATAATATTTACGGTCAAGTAGAAGTATCTGTAATTGAAGTTAACGGGGATAGGCTTCATGCAATAAGTGCAGAAAATGACGAGTATTTATTCGAGATTGCGATTCCGTATGACATAATGTTTAACATTGTAGTGCCTCATAGTGCAACAGTTTTTGCAGACGGAGACCGCATATCAACAGATATGATTACAGACTCTCAAGTAATACCACCGATATTTGACGGCGTAGTTGACTCTGAGCAAGTTCCTTCAATAGCATCAAGCCGTTATGAGTTTGAGTTTACCGGTATGTTTATTGATCCTTTCATCAGAGTGACAAATGCCTCAGGTGTAACTCTCGAAGAAACCCCGGGCGATGAAGGCGAATTGATTTTTAAGCAGGTTGGTTCCGAAGCTTTAAAAGAAGCACACGAAGAGACTGTAGACGAGTTTATACGCTCATATATCAGATTTTCTTCAAATGTCGGCGGCAGCCCAAGCAATAATTTTTCTGCACTAAGTCGCTACGTTCAGCGAAACTCCGGGTTTTTAAGACGTTTACAAGAAACATCAAGAACCGGTGAGTGGGGGGGAGCAGCTCAAATTACCATTCATGAGCTGGAGTATTACAACTTCGTTCCTTACGGCGACAGCTATTTTACAGCAGAGGTATACTACCACCTTACTAAGCAAATAGGCGAAGAAGAAATTGACGTAGAAATGCACTATCTGGTTCTCTTTGTACAATACGAAAACAGATGGCTCGCAGCAAATATGCTCGAAACGTGACAAACGTCACCCTGCCAACACAATTTATGTTGACAAATTGCATTGCGTTTGTTATCATTTCTTTCGTGCCTATTGTCACGAACACGCTTCTGTAGCTCAGCTGGTAGAGCAACGCACTTGTAATGCGTAGGTCACCCGTTCGAATCGGGTCAGAAGCTCCACATTGTCTCGTAACCGAGACGTTGGGAATAATGCAGTGCATTTTCCTTGCAAATACCCACGAGGGGGAGTTCCCGAGCGGCCAAAGGGGGCAGACTGTAAATCTGTTGTCAGTGACTTCGATGGTTCAAATCCGTCCTCCCCCACCAAACTCTGAAACACTTGCAATCACAAGGTTGTGAGTGTTTCACTTTTTACAGATTTTTCAATCTACCCCTGTTATTTTACTGGCATCTACTATATCGTCTACTTTATCCAATATAGAAATCAATTTACAATCAGTTGCTTACTTAGGGTTGACAGGTTCTTTATAATCATGCTATAATGCAAGCAATCGGGCGGCTGCCATGTGGCGTGGCGGTCATTCCCTAATAAGTTTATAGCTTAGAGAGAAAGCCGTCATGCTTATGGCGGTTTTTTCGTACGCTTCTTGAGTGTCTTGACAATGTAGGCGATTAGCTTAGTAACCACTTCCAAGAGTTTCAACAGTTCAATAAGGTTGGAAATTTCCATCGGTCATTCTCCTTTTTAACCGGGGGAATGACCTTGCCGCTGTCATGCTTGCTATATCAAAACATATCATATATGGTAAAATAAGTAAATACTTGCAACAGATAAAAAAGAGAAAAGAGCGGTTTCCCGCTCCATGCCGCCAGAACAATAAAAAAAGCATGAATTATCAGGGATTTTAGCTTTTATGTGTCAGGGGGACGGTTCTACTGACACATTTCTTTGCGCAGTGATAATACATAATCGCGTAGCACGACGATAATTACAAACAGCATGGCGAGTGCGCCAAATTTAAAGTCAAATGCTACGAAGCCGCCCATCATTAGCCATGCGTAGCCTAGGTATGAGACGAATATCGTCACGATTGGTACAAACCAACGCCGTTTATCAAACATGAACACTACTACCGAGAGCACATCAGCGAGAAAGTAGTAGCGGTCATGCATTTTCGGCAGCAAAAAAGGCATTATAACAGCAAATAAATACGTCAAGCGGATAAAATCCACATTCTCCTTCAAACGCTCTTTGTGCACATAAGTAAAATACAGCAGCCCCAAGACAACGACTCCCGTAACGTACAGCCCTGCCAGATAAAAAGCATCAAAATCCACATATCCGACAAACCGCCATGCATTTGCGATATTCATATTTAAAGCAGAATAAGAATTCACCTGATTAACATAAACACTGAATAAATCATTAAACGACATACCTGCAACTATAGCCGGGATAAACGTAGCAAAAAGGACAACAAAGAACAACCAACAGTCTTTTAGTGATATTTTTTTGAGCAGAACAAATACAGCAAAAAGCGGTAACAAGAACATGGCTTGAAGCTTAAAGGCGAACCCCAAAGCTAAAAACACATACGAGAGCTTGCTTCTACCGCAAAGAGCAAAATATACCGCACCGATTGTAAACGCTGAATAAATCGCATCGCATTGCGCCCACATAGCACTATTAATTACAACAGTCGGAATCGCAAAAGTTAGCAAAAACGCCAAAATCCGCATATTTAAGCTCTCGGTCTTGAGCGAAACTATTTTCATCACAAAAAACGCAAGCAAAAAGTCAAAAAGTACAGAAAAAATCTTGATAAGATACAAATCAGATAAATTTATACGTGCAATAATATTCAAGAAATACATATATGGGTGATTGTAATTACCGACCTTAGTTCCTAAACCCTCCCAAAATGACATTTCGCGAAACTCGGCAACCCAATGTACAAGGAAATATGAATAATCGCCCCATTCATTATAGAAAAGAGCAAGCCTGACAATGACAAGCGCACTTACCGCAGTAAGAGCAAAAAAATATGCAAAGACTTTGTCATATACAGAGCTTGGACTACTTTGATTTTCTTGCATCTACAAATAAACTCCTACAAATTTTCTAAATATTATCATAAAACCAAAACCAAGACAAGTGGGAGCCTTGCAATTAAGGAATATATATAGTAAACTCATCAAGACTAAATAGAAGGGAGAAGTGGCTATGACACTTTACGATGAACTCAAAGCACGCGGTCTAATCGCACAAGTAACAAACGAAGCTGAAATCAGCGAAATGATTAACAAAGGGCAAGCCACTTTTTATATAGGCTTTGACCCGACAGCAGACTCACTGCACGTAGGGCACTTTATGGCACTTTCGTTCATGAAACGCTTGCAGATGGCAGGGAACAAGCCCATCGCACTAGTCGGCGGCGGCACAGGCATGATAGGCGACCCCTCAGGGAGAACTGACCTTCGTGACCTTATGACACTCGACATTATAGAGCATAATTGCAATTGCTTTAAGGAGCAAATGTCAAAATTTATTGACTTCTCAGAGGGCAAGGCGTTAATGGTCAATAATGCTGATTGGCTAAGGGATATCAATTACCTTGACTTTCTTCGCGAATACGGAGCAAGCTTTTCGGTAAATAAAATGCTCTCAGCCGAATGCTACAAATCACGCATGGAAAAAGGACTCTCATTCCTTGAGTTTAACTACATGATATTGCAAAGCTATGACTTCTACGAGTTATTCAAAAGATACGGCTGCAATATGCAATTCGGCGGCGACGACCAATGGTCAAATATGCTTGCAGGCACAGAGCTTATACGCAAAAAACTAAGCAAAGACGCTCACGCGCTAACAATTACGCTTCTGCTCAACTCAGACGGCGATAAAATGGGCAAAACCGCAAAAGGAGCAGTCTGGCTTGACCCTAAAAAAACATCCCCGTTCGAGTTCTACCAATACTGGAGAAACGTCGCCGACACAGATGTCATTAACTGCCTGAAGCTGCTGACATTCCTACCGATGGATTTAATATGGGAAATGGACACTTGGTCAGGGGATAAGCTAAACGGCGCCAAAGAAACTCTTGCCTTTGAACTAACGGCATTAATACACGGCACGGAAACAGCCGAGCAAGTACACGACACGTCAAAAGAACTCTTCAAATCAGGCGGAGCTGCTGATATGCCAACAGTTTCGCTAACAGAAGAAGACTTCGAGGACGGTGTTATAGATATCCTTACACTGCTTGTTAAGTCCGGACTCTGCCCGTCAAAGGGTGATGCACGAAGAAACATCGACCAAGGCGGAGTAGAAGCCGACGGCAAGCAAATCTCTTCAATAGCAAAAAACTTCACAATAACCGACTGCAAAGGCGAAGGCATAGTCCTAAAACGCGGCAAGAAAAACTTCCGCCGAGTAGTGGTGTAACCACAACCACAAGATGTAGAAACCCAAACACAACATATAGTAATTAAAATATAATAATGTTGATAATTACTTGACTTTTGCAACTATATATGGTAGCATAAGGTGTTAAATTTCGGACAATAATAATCCGCAAGGATTAGCTGAAAGGATTAAGCGCCTTGAAAAGCTTCTTAATCAAAATGCGTAAAGCCATAACATCCACCGGCCGCAAGGGCTTTACGATGATGGAAATGATAATCGTCTTAGTCGTCATAGCATTACTTGCTGCGGTGGCTATTCCGTCATTCATAGGCTTCATCAGACACGGTCAGCAAGTCAACCGCGCAAACATAGCAAGAACCCTCTACATAGCAATGCAAAACCAACTCTCAAGAGCAAATGTAGAAGGAAACTTGAGAGAAGTCTTGACTAATCATTTTTATGATAGCGATGGAAATATCATAACACCTACAGGCTCGTTCAATGTAGAGAGTTCACTTCTAGGCACTTTCCCATCAGAAGATACCGACAATGCTGATTATGTATTTTCAGTTAGCTTACGGGCGAATTACCCATTTGGAAACACAGACTCACTCCAAGACCAGTTCTACACACTTCTTGACGAAGTTATAATCAACAAAGATATATTACGCGGCGCAATCCTGATGGAATTCAACGTCAGGACAGGCGTTGTCATGTCAATTTTCTACGGCGACCACCTCAGCGGTCAAGAGCAGTTTGGTTATGATCGTGGCGGTAATGAAAACATTCAAGGACCTCGCGGCATGGGCAGCGGCTACCCCTCAACAGCCTACCGCCTCCAACAAGGCTACTTCGGCGTAAACAACACAGGCTTCGTCCCTGAACTCCCAATCGACGACATCGTTAGAATATTCGACGGTATGGTATACCAAAACCCATTTACCAATGAATTTGGTCTTGACATAGGGTCTGGTGAGAAAAGATATAACGTCCTTTACGCAGAGTTTTTGATAGCCAAGGACACTGATGGGAATCCGAGGTCGTTCAGTGGCGTAGGTTATAACTTCTATATTTTTAATGATACATCACCAAATACAGTGTTGCTTGATGTATCAAATGTATCAAATATTGCCGACTCATTTGACACAGCATTTAATAATACGGATGCAATATTCCAAGCGGATGAAGCTCCTATTGTAGATCTTGACGGTGCAAATATTGGAGCCTCATATACACGCTATGTATGGGTAATCGACTACATTGAAGGTGATATGATAGCAAATGGCACACCAAATAGCATGTGGGTGAAATACGCTACGGATCTCAGTTCAATCAAAGATACTCCCGCGAATCTACGTGCTCGCCTTGTTGCACCAACCGGCACAGTTACAAATTCGTTAATGCGTGCAAACTCCCACTTTAGAACACAAATCACAGATAACACTTTTGAAGTAGCCTCAGTACGGCATCTAAATAATATTAATGAAGTTCCGGATGGCATTTTCATGCAAACCGAGCATATTGATGTTAGCACACTTCTTGGCACAATTACCCCTTCTTACAACTTCCGCCCGATAGCTTCACTCGGGAAAGATGGCAGATACTTCGCTGAGCGCCCCATTGAGGAAACAGGCGGAGCGCAATCACAGTATAGAATAGAAAACCTTATTATAAACACAGCTGCGCATACAGCTTATAACAATGGTAACGTAGGTCTTTTCTCACATGTAAATGGTCAAATAATCGGCATATCAGTTTTTAATGCGACAATCAATGCACCAAATGCTAAAAATGTTGGAGCCATTGCAGGTGAACTAGGAGAAGAAAATCCTGATACACCAAACATAGCCAGTATCACACGTAGTAATACATACTCAACAATAAACGGCGGAACGGTTAGTAACGCTTACACAGGTGGTCTTGTCGGACACATGAGACAGTATACCCGTTTAATGTTTTCTTTCAACGCAGGATATTATGATGCTCATAATACCTCGGAAACTCAAAGTGGTATAGGACAAGGTGACCCACAGGCAACAGGTGCTGTAACAGGAGCCGGAGAAAACGGAGCAGTTGGTGGACTTGTTGGCTTGAACAGAGGGACAATTAGCAACAGCTTTAACAATGCCAGAGTAAACATATTAGATGTTGTTGTAACTGAAGATGATGCGAAGCTATCAACAGAACCCACTGCGAGCGATATTGTTGTCCCAAACCGTCTTAATCTTGGTGGTATCGCCGGAATTAACGGAAGTGTTGATAGTATAATTGATTGCTATGCAACGAACTTTGTTGGAATATATGATGCAACAGGTGTCAGTTCAGCAGGTATTGCAAACGGAACAGGAACTATTACAAGGTCAGTTTTTATAACAAACGGTGCAACTGATGGCAGTGCAAGCAATGAAACAATAGATAAAAGCGATTTAATGGATTGGCATCAAGCAGCGAGTAATGCATTCATTGCATCTCCATTTAGAGGTATTTATGAAGCTGCCGAGGGACGAAATCTTTATTCAGCATATCCATACCCTATTCTTGAAAGCAACAATCCATTCGTTGATATTCTGGCTTCGTTCACCGATAACTACGGCTGGGAAGATATCGAAGGCATTGTCGATACACCGGAAGGCGGATTCGTATACTACGAGTATTACGAAGACTCTAGAAACCCACGTGGTTTTTTAAACAGCTTTGAACCTGATTTACCGCTGAGTCCGAATCCTCAAAACCCCAGGCAGTCGCTCAGCCCCGACCATCATAATAAAGTAATCCATGACGGTTATGCTCTTGAGTTTAGAGAAATTAGCAATGATGTGTATCGGTTGGAATTAAATCGCGTAAAATATATCATAATGCCCGACTCTGAGGGTCTATGGAGAATTTACAGTTATGACGGCTCAAATGCAACACTTCCTTTGGAGGAGCAAGTAGAGCTTCTGCCAAACTGGCTGCCTGCTCAGCGATTTGAAGTTGCACAAACAGGAACAGATGAGCCAATTGTATATCAACGTCTCTATTTTCCAAACGACTGGATTGAAGCTCTCTTCAGAGTGAACAGAAGAATAGACGTAGAACTTTTTGTGGGAACTGATGATGATGCTCCGCCAATGGAAGGCATTATCGAAACCTTCAATCCACTATATGCAGCGTTCACTACAGCTAACGGACGATCCGATGAAGGTATAATCCGTTCACCACGGCATATTCGTAATATCGCTGATACATTAAACGGAATTTTTCTCCAAACATTAAACATTGACTTTGAAATTTACCGTAGAGAACTATTGCGAACTCCGACACAAATCGCACAGCCGACATATATAGTAGACCCCATAACAGTTATCTTTACAAGTCCTGATAGACTCAGCTTCACCGCCGCAGTTGTGCCGGGTACATTTACGGGGATATATAACGGTAACGCGTACTATATTGAAAATGTACACATTACAGGAAACTCTAATGATGTTGGCTTGTTCTCAATCAGTACCGGAATAATCGAAAATGTAACTATGCGCTTTAACTGGCGTACTACAAATACACCTTCAATATCAGGTGGAAACAGAGTCGGCACTCTTGTCGGTGAAAGCCATGGTACAATCAGAGGCTGCTCTATACAGCAAACTGCCGACTACTCACAAGCAGCAACCGTGTTATGGGCACATCCGATAACTGTGCTTGGTGTTACTGATACAGGCGGCGTTGTTGGCAGAAGTACCGGTAGGGTAGAAGATGTAATATTCATATCAACATCAGCAAGACCTGCAGTTGGCAACAGCTCAGGCACACTTCCCGGAGCTCCTACACACGGAGGGATAGTAGGTAACAATGTTGTAGGACTTATCAACGAAGTTGTTTATCTTGCTGTTGCACCAATGTCAGGAACAAATATGTTCCCATTTGCCGGAACAAATATTGGTATAATTAATGAAAATAGGCATTATTTATCGGGAACAAGAGCGCTCAGACCAAACCAAACACGTATTCCTGCGGTAATTAACTATAACCACCCCGGTAACCTCAGACCTGATGCCATGGCAAGAACAACATCCGAGATAGTTGCTGCACCGCTGTTTTCTGCACTTAATTGGAGAATTGACGCTCCTTTACCTGCAGGCACTGCTCCTGCTAACCAAAACAATACAGTATTCCCTTATCCTTACCCGATAAACACAGTACCGCCGGAGCCTGCTCAACCGCTGAGCAATCGCCAATGGCCTATAGCAGACACTGTAGTACTTGACCTTGCCACGGGTATGGTTTATTACGAAAGATATGCAGATGGTACAACAGGTGTTTTCACAAGAAGACTAGACCCTGCAACAGGTGTAATTGTTGAAATTGACCACCTTAATTACAGCGGACTTGCAATTGTTGAAGCCGGGTATGCAGTAAACCAATTTGGACTAAATACAAACTCAATGCGTACATATTGGTTTTCACAAGATAATGGTTTCACTTGGAGAACAGATAGATATAGTCTGAGTGATGGTGGTACGACATTTACGTACGCTACTCAAGTGTATTGGCCTTTTGATGCTTCGATACTCCACACAGAGGGGGGGAGAATGTTAGACCCGACAAAACCGGTTATTATCTTTATCGCAAGACAAAACGGGTCAGCTCTGGGAACACCTCCGCCGTCAGATCCTGCTGCAGCCTTATATATTAATCCGTTCTTTGCAAAAGAAATATACCATTTAGACTGGTATTTCGGCACTAGTCCGGATGGTTCATATCCGGTCAGCGGAGTCTCAAACACAGCAAATCACGTTAGAATAACATCACCTCAAGCAGAACCACATGAGCATTTTATACGTACACCGTGGCAAATGCAGCAAATATCTAGGGCTGCAAATACTGTCATCGATGGTGTGAACACAACTTTTGGTCAAACATTCATTCAAGAGCTTAACCTTAATTTTAATCAAGTAACGCCCAACTTTGTCGCGAGCTATAACGGCCAAAGTGACACTACAGGCAGTAGAGGAGTACGACCGGTATTCGATCCTGTAACAACTGCAGATAATATAATAAGAGGTACTTTTGAAGGTACATATAAAGGGAATGCCAATGCCGTAATGAATCTAACCTTGTCAGGAACAACTACAACGGCAATAAATAAAGCTTTATTTAACACAATTGGCACAAACGGTGTAATACAAGACTTAGCAATTATTGAAAGTACATTTTCAGGCTTAACAACAGGCGGCAATGCTTCGTTTGCTTCAACTAATAATGGACTGATTGAAAATGTTGCATTTATCTCATCATCAGCATCGTCTCCTGTCAGCGGAGGAGCGACAGCAGGCGGTATTGTAAATAACAACACAGGTACGATAAACCAAGCCCTATATCTAGCCAGAGCACCTGTTAATGGCGGTGTTTTCGCACCGGTGGCTGTGCAAAATTCAGGTAACATAACAGAGACATATTTCCTCTCAGGTAATACATCAGCAAATAACCGTCCAACAGCAACAACATTAGCAGTCGGTGCAGCAGGTAACTATAACTTCCCGACAACTTCAGCAGTATTAGGGCAGCCAAGAACAACGCAAGAGATAAACGCACTGAGAACCAATCCATTATGGAACACAGGTCTTTGGCACTCACTTGTACAACCTACGGTAAACACGTTAACAGTAAACACGTACCCATATCCATTAGTGACCACGACAGTTCCGGGGTTATGGCCGGTTGCAACTCTCACAACAGGTATTTCAGTGGCATACTACGAAGAGTACCAAGACGGTACTGTTGGTTTCTTCCCTGCACCCACAGGCTTCCCAACCCTTAATAACAACAACTCAGTCACTATCAGCGAAACAGGTTACGCAGTTCTTGTACCAAGAGCCGGAGGATATAGTGTTAAGATTGGAACAAATGGAGAAAACTCTCATATTGCAACTAATTCAAGAAGCGGTATTGGAGCAGGTTCTGTAAGCTACGTAAAAATACCAACCACTTTGGTTCCTGCAAATGCAATATCTTCAGACTTCATTTTCGTCAATGACCACACAACCAATAGCATAATCGACACAAGATTTGCAAAAGGTGTTTACACGGGTACAGTAGCTGCAGACGTAATAAACGCAGCTCAAACTGCGACAACAAGATTCATTAGAAGACCTTACCAAATGCGGAACATTAATATGTTGTCGACTACATCAGGAGTTACATTCCTCCAAGAACGTGACCTCGATTTCACGAATTTCCAAACAACAGCAATAAACAATGACGGAGCAGTTGTCAGAGGTGCATTCGCAGGAAACTACGAAGGCGGCGGAAACATGATTTCCGGGCTTACAATAAATTATGTGCAGCAAGGCACAGCAGATTTAACAAGCTATGTAGGCTTATTCATCCAAAATACGGGTAATATCAGGGGGATAACTCTATCCTTCAACAACACAGCAACAGTCACAGCAACTGATATTCCTATAAGAGCAGCATTTAACTCAGGCTCAAGCTCTAGCTCAGTGATATTTGTCGGCACAATAGCAGGGCAAAACACAGGGACTATCGAAGATGTAACAGTTGTCAGCACACTTACAAATGCAGCGGGTACAGCAGCACTCGTGCCTGTTGGACTTGGAGCAAGTCAAAGTCAGTCTGCCAACATACGCTTCGGCGGAGTAGTCGGCGAGAACTTAGGCGTTGGTGGCGGAACACCAATTCCTGCAACAATGCGAAGAGTTGTCTACCTAGCTCCCGCACCTGTGAATACTGCCACAACACCAAACACAATAACGCCGATAGTGAACACAGACTCTGAGACCGCGCAAGGAGCAACATCAGTTTCTTACACTGATATTTACTATCTGGGCTGTCTTGATGCTGATACTGCCAAACAAGTTATTGTCAGCACTATTAACCCCGCTAACGTGACCGGTTTCAATTATGAAGGTATGACAGTGGTTGGTGGTACAGCCTTTACAAGGGGAACTACCGATGCAATAAGTAATACGATTAGAACTGCATCACCAAACTTTTGGACAACTGCTTCACCTTCGGTATGGACACCCTCACCAACACCAGCAGCAGCACCAATTTGGACATTGCCAACGTCAACAACGCCTACACCGCCGCTTGATGCTATTGATTTTGAGACATATCAAACAATATACCCATTTATAAACAGGGCTTTAACTTCACCGGCAGGAACAGCACCACCAAGTATACCGATAGCATGGCCTGTAGTCAGTACTAATATTCCTGCTTTCACACCGGCTATGATGGCGCTCAGCTTTGACCTCGACCTTGATGAAGACGAACTCGATGAGCTCGACGACCTTAATAAAGGCGATGACGATGATGTCGATGGCGAAGAACTTGTTGACGATGACGATGATGAAGAGCCTGTTGATGATGATGATTATGAAACTGACCTCGAAGAAGAGGAAGACGAGCCTGAAGAGGATACGGATGAAATCGAGCTCGATGGAGACTCAGCTCATATTGTAGGTGCAATATCACTCTTTGGCGGTGGTTATAAAATCACCCAATCTAAAACATTCAGAAATTTATTACGCAGAAGTAACGCACGTTCAATCCGCAAGATAAACGAATATAACGACAGGAAACGCAGAAGCAGGGAGGAGGCGTAAGCTATGCTGTTCATTAACAGAATACGCAACTCCCTGAGGAACAAATCCGGCATATCGATGCTCTTTGTTATCGGCATAATGACCCTGCTGCTCACAATAGGAGCCTCCGTCCTCACAGCCGCAAGCTCAAACATCGGCTCAAACGTCCGCCAAAACGCCTACAACAGGGCAGTGGTACTAAACGATTCTATTCAAAGAAACATTCAGCACGGCTTAATGGGCATTGACCAGGAGACAGCAGCCTTTGACGATTCGCTAGCTTTACAGATTTTGAATTACATATTTGAAAAGTACGATGGCTTAAATCCGGACGATAAAGAAAAACCTCATGTTTCTCTTGAAATAGATGAAGAACTGAGTCTATTGATTGACATAATACCCACAGGAACAGATTATACGATTATAATCGACTTTACACCGCCACTGGGTATGTCGGGAATTCAGATAAGTAACGTAGGTCCGTTTTATCTTCCGCCCGAAATTGAACCTGATCCCGATAAAGCAAGAATACCAAAGACAATGACCATTGAGACGGCAAGAATAACAGTTACTGTCACAGTTCCAATTAATACATTTGGAGAAAGACATATAACATCAACAGCAGTCTATGGATTAAACGGTGTTGTTTTTTCTGATGAGAACTCACCCGGAACAGCCGGCACACCCGGAACATTGGAACTAACAGACGAAAAAGGGAACTGGGAGCTTATTAGTTATGATGTTGGTGAATAAAACTCAAAACAGAATAAAAAAAGCCCTCCGTTCAAAGCTCGGAGAGTCTATTATGGAAGCACTTGTCAGTATGATGATACTGGGTATTCTAATGACAACAGTGGTTTCTATAATAAGATTTTCAATGGTTATGACAGGAAGGTCACTTACTGATGCCACCGGTACTCAAGAGGCATTTAATGAGCTGATACTTACAACTACCGGTGTTTCGGATGAACTAGTGTTTACTATCACTGAAATTATTCCTCCAAGCGGAGCTACCGGAACATTTTCGGGAACTGCAAAACACAATGTCTATGTCGATATAGTTGGAGATTTAAATGCAACAGCGTTTATTCCAATCCCCTAAAGAGGTTAACCATGCTTAAAAAACTTCTTAAAAACAAAATAGGCATGACGCTCATGGAAATCATGGTCGGGAGTATGCTCTTCGGACTTGTCGCTATGACAGTCACAGCAGCACTTGCACCGATGATGCTTGCCTTTAACCGTGCAAACGACTTCGCCGAATACAATCTCGTCATGGACACAGTAGCAAACCGCCTCACAAGCGAAATCGCCCAAGCCTCGTCAATCGACATCTCAAACTCTGCTGAACTAAAAGTAGTAACAAGTATTGGTGAAATAAGATACCACGTCAATAACGGTCAATTATGGCAAATATTCAAGTCCGGACCTGTTGGTACAACATCTCCAGGTATAGAAGTGTTCCCCGATGACTTCTACAAAGGAAAGCAAATTTCTTTCACTGTAACGCATGAACCACCAATATCTCCTGAAACTACAAGTCAAAACTACACCGTCACCATTGACATCAGCTCCACCGGCCCCTCAGGCGCAACAGCAACCAGAACCTACGCCGCCCGCAAATTTATGCCATAAAAAATATCTCCCGAAGGAGATATTTTTTTGTCAATTCGGGGGATTTACGTAGGTAAGCTCGAAGTTCAGGGTCATGGTGCTGTTTTCGATGCCTTCGTTGTCGCGGTTGGCGGCGAAGCCGACGTTTGTTATGCGGATGTACTGCTCTTTGTCTACTGCGTTTAGTAGTTTTTTTAGTGAGTCGAAGTTACCGTTAACTTGCATGGATGCTGTGATTATTGTGAACAGACCGTCGATTGCGGCTTGTTCGGCTTGCTCGGGTGTTGCACCTTCATTTGCGGCAATTATCGAGGGCGGAGGGCTGACTATTGTAAGCCTGGTCGGGTTAAGACCGTTCATTAAGCATAAATGCGTTAAAGTATTATGAACCTCATCGTTTGGAACAAGCTCGGGATAATCCGAACGGATATCATCAAAGCGTTCGTTTGCAGCTTGATTTTCGCTCATAATCGCTGTTCTGTTGGCAATATCAGCCCTGACAGCTTGAGCCTCACTTCTAACAACACGACGTTCATCAAGACCGTCAACATATCTTGTTGCAAGCGGAAGAATTACAAATTGAATTGATAAGTAGAATATAACCAGTAAACACGCGGAGAACAGAAGAATTTTCTCTCTTTTACTAAGACCTTGACTCATTAGTTTGTATCCTCCTCTCCCCAGCCCGAAGCAATAACTTCAATCGTGAATAATATATCACCGTTTGAGCCTGTATTAAAACCTGTGTAATAAACGGTATCGATTAATTCCTCACGGCTCAGTGCCTCAACAAATCTTATGGTTCTTTGCTCTGTATCGGTTGTGCACGAAAAGTTAACTGTTTTATTATCCGAGTTGAAGTTGAAGCCGTTGATTTGAACATTGTTTTTATCGGCGACATCTGCAATCTTACTAAGCAAGCTGCTTGAAATCTGCGGCTTTGCTTCTGTTGCCCGGTTTCTTGCTGTAACACCTGCATATAGCCTGTCTGTACGCACTGTATTAGCCTTTAACCTTTCGACCTCAAAACGGTCATCCATTGTTTGCCGGTTATTAAGATACTTATTTTCGACATCAATTTGCCCTTCAACATGCCTAACCATTAGCCATAACGTCACAATTATTGCAACTAAAACAAATATAATACCTGCGAGTACAGGAAGCCATCTGTTTTTTGGCTTCTTTTTGCTCTTTGCTTTTTCAAGCATACGAATGTTACTGAGCAAGTCCGTGCTTGAATCAGGCATCAGAGTGTTAAGGAATGCAAAGTGCGCACCCGGCGGAAGCTGCTCAGAGCCTCTTACATCCTTATATATTTGAAGCTGGCTAAAGTTTATTTCGGGATATGTTGAGTTTAGTTCAACCAAGTCCATATCAGCAGCACTAAGCCCGAGATAGAAGCAGTTGGTTAAATCTGCAAAGTTCTGAGACTTATTAAACTGAATAATGCCGGAAAGACCGTCAAGCGTACTGCGTACTTGTGTTGCACGCTCGTCGCCATAGAGCCTTGTGCGTGATTGGAATACGCTGATACCGTTTTGGAAAATCATCGAAAGTTGAATGACATCGTCTACAACATTTAGTACAAATGGCATTTGCTTGAGGCTCGGATTGCTCTCAACATATTGCAGCACTGTAAGAACACCCAGATGCACCGATGATAGTTTTATACCGACTGTCTCGAATATGCCAAGATATGCTTGCGCATGAGCATATTCAACTGCACACGCGAGAATATCCTTTGAACCGTCCTCGTTTGTTGATAATAGAAAATGGTCGCAAATAAGGTTTTCACTATCGGGTGAAATCTCCGCAAACTCGTCGCGGATAACCTCATCATACGTCAGTTTTTTAAGCTTGCCGGGGACTGTAATTTTTTTTGTGTACACAAAGCTGCCGTCTATTACCAGAGAAACGTCTTTAAAAACCTCTGCTTTGGCGTTTTTTAATGTACGAAGTGCGTCAATTATCGGGTTTGCATCGAGAATTACACCGTTGAGCACACATTCCTCAGGCAGGGGATATGTGAGAAAATCTCTTACAGCTACGCGGCTTCCGGATTTAGAATAAGAGAGTATTTTAATCATATCCGTTGATATATGTATTGATGCCTTCACTTTAAGCTCCTTTCGGATGAATAATTTAATAAATTATCTAATGGCTTGGTAACAAGACATTGGACTTTGGCTGCAAGACTATTTAGCCTTGGTAGTTTTGGTAAATCGACATGACGGGTAGCATAACAGCGAGCATAATAGAGCCGATTATAAACGCTAAGAATATTATCATAATAGGTTGAATGAGTTGAACAAGCTTGTCAAGAGCCATTTCTGCTTCGTAGTCAAAGGCTTCCGCGGTGGATTCGAGCATTGAGTCAAGGCGTCCGGTTTCTTCACCGATTGTAATTGATGTAGCAAGCTTTTTATCAAAGCCGTCAACCTTACCGACAGATGTAGACAGCGGCTCACCGTTACGTACATTCATAATAACCTCGGGGAACTGGCTCGCAATATACTTATTATTCACTATGGTTGAAGTGATTTCAAGAGCACGTATCATAGGGATTCCGCTTGAGTATAGTGATGAGAGAGTCCTTGAAAATCTTGCTGTATAGATTGTTTTGAGTAGCTTACCGATAACTTTAAGTCGCAGCTTTAGCTTGTCGAAGTTATATCTGATTTTATCGACTGTAAGAAGTGACCTGCATATAAGAACAAGTATGAGAAAGCCGATACCGACGATATACCAATAGTGTTGCATGAAGGTACTGATACTAATCATTATCTGCGTAATTGTGGGCATAGGGAAGCCTTCAAATGCTTCAAACATTTCCGGCAGGATAAAAATAAACAACGCAAAAACGACAAGAACAGTTGTGACAAGCAGTATCATCGGATAAACCATCGCTGCTTTTGCTCTTGCGTTAAGTTTATGTTCTTTTTCATAATGCACCGCCATTTTGTCGGCGACTCTTTCAAGCTGTCCGCTTGCTTCTCCCGATGCATACATGTTCACAAGCAGCTCCGGGAAAACTCTACCCTGCAGCCGCATAGCCTCCGACAGGGTATATCCCATCTGTACATCTCGATACATCTTTTCATATACAGCAACAACTTTTGGTGCAAAGTCACGTTCTTTAAGAATCTCCATTGCACGCAAAATAGTGATACCACTGGCAAGCATACTGGCGAGCTGCCGTGAAAACTCACCAACATCCCGAGCTTTCATGTGGTATCCGGATGCTTTTTCTTCTTTAATACTATATTTTGTAGGGACAAGATTTTGTGCACGAAGCTGACGCCGCAGGTCATCCTCATCACGTGCATCAATCTCACCATGTACCTTAGTATTGGTCAAATCAAGAGCCATATAATTATATTTCGCCATATCTTACGCTCCATGAGTGTAAATATTACCGCCCGCCTCTTTTACCCAATATACCCCGGCTTTTTTTCTCGGAACGGGTCTTGTCGCCCTACACTCCAAAAAAATCCGTGCCATATTGCTTAATCTCGGCTACTTAGTTCAAGTTAGTATATCATAAAAGCTCCAAGATACCAAGAAATTATTTCATTTCCGTAAAATAAACTTATTGCTGCTCCTGAGCACAGTGCGGGACCGAAAACTATGTGCTCGCCGCGCTTGCGTTTGCCTGAAATCATCAGGAAAAGAGCATAGCTTCCGCCAATCATTATTGCTATAAAGAATGCGAGCAATGCACCTTGCCAGCCGAGCAGGAAGCCGCATGCTGCCATGAGCTTGATATCGCCGCCGCCGAAGGCTCCTGCGACGATTACTGCGATTATCAGCAGTGGAAGGCTGATTGCGAAAAAGCCGATGAAACGGCTTAGTAAGCTGACATCAGGGTTAAACCATATTGCAGCTATTGCGAATACGCCGATTGCGATGATAAGCGAGTCGGGTATTTCTGTTGTTTGAAAGTCAATGACGGATATTGCAAGCAGAACCGCAGTCACGCCGAATACAATGATGAAGTAATAGCTATGCGTTAATCCAAAACGCCAAAAAGCGGCAACTGTAAGTAGTGCCGTGGTGAGCTCAACCAGGGGATAGAGGGGCGAGATTTTCTCGCCGCAGCTGCGGCAGCGCCCTTTGAGGATTATCCAGCTGATAATCGGAATAAGGTCATACCATCGAATCTGTTGATGGCAAGCAGGGCACTCAGAGCGTTTCTTAGAGAGAAATGCTCCTTTAACAGGCAGCCGCGATATAACGACATTCATAAAGCTGCCGACACATATCCCAATGATGAAAATAAGTGTGAAAATGATGAATTTTTCTACATCCATAATTATTTACTCTCTGTCAAGTTTTGTAGGAATACACAAAAAAATGCTGTAAATATATTGACTTTATATATCTTTTTTCGTATAATGTCAATAGAAAAGGCGTTGCCGGTAAACGGTTAGCCGGATTGGTTGAAAATAACCGCACTCGGGCAAACAAGGGCGGTTATTTTCGTTTATCCTTAGAAGCCTTCCACACAATGTATACCGCCCAAACAACGACACAAGCCGAAATCAGTTGATTTACAAGTGCTAGAAATTCATAGAGACTTACGAGCCTCACCCCCTTCCTTAAGCCATACGTAATGACCTTTCGTTCCAAGGGCTCAGCTAACCGCCTACCGTTCCATTTTAAATGGTGTTGGCAACGCCTGTAGATATCGTACTGCGTCGCCGAGAAAGTTTCAATATGAATTTAATGATGAAATTTCACAATTAAATGATGAAATAATAATGCTCTAAACCGACCGCCGCTACCAAGTAGTATGCCCTGAATTTTTTCTCGGAACGGGTCTTGTCGCCCTACACTCCAAAAAATCCATGACATACTACTTGCTATCTGCTAGTGTTGTGATTCCCAAAAAGAAGCTTCGCTCGCTGTCCGATAGGGAACAGAAAGCGAAGCGGTTTTGTTGTTATAAACTATTTACTTTATCGCCCTCGCAAGCGACCCCGATGCCCACCAACGTCATTGCTTCGTGCTCCCCGTCGCACGGATTGCGCTCACGCAATGACGGGAGTTTAATAACATTCACGCAATGATGAAAATAAGTGTGAAAACGATGAATTTTTCTACATCCATAAATGTTTGCTTTCTGTCAAGTTTTGTAGGAATACACAAAAAATATGCTGTAAATATATTGACTTTATATATCTTTTTTCGTATAATGTCAATAGAAAAGGCGTTGCCGGTAAACGGTTAGCCAAGAATGGGTTAGAGAATAACCGCATCTATGTGACTAGGGGCGGTTATTTCTCATATCCTGCCGAATCGCCAGAGCTAACATCGCTATCGCAATTGCTAGAATAACATATTCATACAAAGACACTTCATGTCTCACCTCCCTTACATAAGTATTGAAGGGTATTGACTAACCGCCTACCGTTCCATTTTAAATGGTGTTGGCAACGCCTGATAAGAGTTTACTATGCTATTTGATGCATTGTCAATCGGCGTGGAATCAAGCAATAATGTGAATTATTCACATTTTCTCATTATTAGAAGGTACGTTACTGTTCAGACGCCGCCATTTCTTTCAGCCCACGCTGCGCGTCCGCGAACCCCACCCACCGGCTCGGAGTGACTCCTCGCCTGAAAGTACGATTTTAACAAGAAAAACGCAAAGACAGCG
>Ga0123356_10002491_pt1 | contig 19663 bp, 15 predicted proteins | sample TergutEmb28metaG_2_FD_92546 | JGI IMG/M metagenome (GOLD analysis project Ga0123356, IMG submission 92546) | Embiratermes neotenicus P3 segment gut microbial communities from Petit-Saut dam, French Guiana - Emb289 P3 | ecosystem: Host-associated > Arthropoda: Insects > Digestive system > Gut ...
AAATTCACAAACACAGGATCGGTTGATTTTCTTATGGATCTGAGGGATGTCGGGAGTAAAACAGTTTCTGTTTATTTTGAGATCAAGGATACAGGTATAGGCATAACCCCTGAGCAGCTCGCTATAATATTTGAACCATTTATCCAGGTTGAGTCGGGTACGACACGTAAATACGGAGGGTCAGGTCACGGGCTGACAATAACAAAAAAAATCATCGAAATGATGGGTGGAAACATTTCTGTTGAAAGCACCCCCGAAATAGGAAGCAAATTCAGTTTTGAACTGACCTTCGAAATCTTGGATGAAGAAAATGAAACCACCGAAAATGAAAACACATTCAGCGGCTTAAAAAAACCTTTATTTGAAGGTACTGTACTTTTATGCGAAGATAATATTATGAACCAGCAGGTTGCCTGTGATTATCTGGGAAAAGTCGGGCTAAAAACAGTTGTAGCCGAAAACGGAAAAGTTGGTTTGGAAGAGGTGAAAAGCAGAATAGAAAGTATTGCCGCTAACTTGCCGATAAAACAATTTGATTTGATTTTCATGGATATCCATATGCCGGTAATGGATGGTCTTGAGGCTGCGGAAGAGATTCTTAAGCTCAACACCGGGATCCCGATAATAGCTATGACTGCAAATATAATGCCGGACGATGTGGAAAACTATAAAAAAACAGGCTTGGCAGAGTGCCTGGGCAAACCATTTGTGTCCCAGGAGTTATGGCGTTGTCTTTTGAATTACTTAAAACCGGTAGCATGGCAGACAGGTGAAGATGATAATGAATGACTCAGCGACCAATCATTTCGCTGTATTGCTCTATTCGACCTAAAATACGCTCGGCTTCAGCACCTTCCGCAGGTGTAGGCTGGTAGTTATTACGATGTCTTACCGATGTTATATACGCAGGGATGATATTTGTATCATTTGTATCCTGCAATACACCGTCCACAAAAGTAAATGTCTGCTGGAAGATAAACGTGTCCTTATCTGACGGGTTTGCATTACCTCCGTAAGCAAAATTGCCGAGTGAATAAACGATGTTTCTGCCATTATGTTCTTCTATACCCTGGATCACATGAGGATGTGCTCCCAGTACCAGATGTGCGCCGTTATCGATCGCAAAACGACCGATGCGGCGCTGACTTGCGTTTGGTACATTTGATCTGTCTTCACCCCAATGGAAATAAGCGATAATAAGCTGAGCACCTCTATTTTTCAGGTCTCTGATAGCCGCAGAGACTTTGCTTCTATCTTCCATACTTGCCCACATAAGATAACCGAAAAGACCAACCTTGATACCGTTTATTTCAAGGATCGTATTAGTATCGTTGCCAAAATAAGCAACTCCGAATGCATCAAGGTTTGCTTTTGTATCGTTATAACCTCTGGGAAAGAAATCGTTGGTATGATTATTAGCAAGCGAAACAGCCATCGTACCTGAGTAAGACAAAGCCTCTGCCATCCGTGCTCCGCCTTTGTAATTATACTGATTACCCCTGTGCCTTGTTTCATCTGTTAGAGCACATTCCAGATTAAGGAGAGTAAGATCATCGTTGGCGAATATATGCATCACATTACGCAGAAAATAGGTCATATCCTCATCATTGGCTTGAAACTCTCTCATAAAGTTGCTGTAACTGGAAGACACCGGACAACCTCCGAGAGTCGTATCTCCGGCTGCGGAAATAGTTATAGTCACTACAGGATCCGGCGTAGGCTCCGGGGTAGGTTCGGGTGTAGGCTCCGGAGTAGGTTCGGGTGTAGGCTCGGGTGTAGGTTCCGGAGTCGGCTCGGGAGTTGGTAAAATGATCATACCCGGAGGAGTAGGTTCAGGCACTTCCTCTGATGATATATATTCCTGTTCTAACGGAATAAAACTACCTGATCCGACATAACTGATAAAAGGAGAATCACCGGATGTGTCAATAGCAAAAGCCGATGGTAAAGCAAGCAGTACAGCAAAGTATGAAAGTATAAAAGCCAAAAAAATCGTGAAGCGTGATTTCATAAAAAATGCCATGCACCAAGTCACACAAAACCAATAGAAAAATTACGCATGGCATTCGTGCCGACTCTATTCCTTTCTTTGGTATTTTAACACTTAACTCCAATATTTATATACACCATCGCCATTTTACCACAACATCTAGAATTTTTCAACAAACCACGCTATTATGATCAGCGAAACCATGCTATTATAATCAGCGCAGACCATACTATTATAATCAGCGCAGACTTGAGATACTTACTGGGATTTGTTTACTTTCGGGGGTGAAAAATCACAGTAAGTATCTCAAGTCAAGCCACATTACAAAAAAGTCATGCCGTCAACATTGATTATTCAATAAAATATGGTATAATCACTAATTAACATTTCGAAGATGACATTCCGATGAAACGCAATTATGTAATAAGAAAACCTCTGATATAACAGATTATGGAGTGAAAGAATGAACGAGAACAAGCGGCTTCATTTCGGCGTTATATTCTCAAATCTGGACGACACGTGCCAGTATAATATTTGGAACGGGATCGTTGATTACGCTAAAAAGAACGATATTGATCTGACTGCATATATCGGAGTATATCAAACAACCAATTATGACCTGGCGCTGCATTATAAAACTTGCTACGAGCTTATAAAAAACAATGGATCACTTGACGGAGTTATAATATACTCAGGTTTTATTGCCAGTACGATAGGCGAAGTCGACCTTGAAAAATATATAGTAAATATTTCAGAGATCCTGCCACTGGTGTCAATTTCTTATGTAATGCCCGGAATTCCATCTGTTTTGGTTGATAATACAGCCGGGATATATGATGCTGTAGACCATTTAATAAAAGTCCACGGAAAGAAAAACATCGCGTTCGTTAAAGGACCGGAAGGTCATCTCGAAGCCGAGGACCGCTTTTTGGGGTATAAAAAAGCACTGGCAGCTAACGGGATCGAATATGATGAACGATACATTTTCCCCGGAAATTTCACTCACCAAAGCGGACAGATCGCGGTGATCGAGTTACTTGGAAACTCTGAAATAACTGCTGATGCAATCGTCACCTGTGATGATACTATCGCGGTGGGAGTATTACGTGAGCTTAAAAATCAGAATTTACTTGTGCCCACTGATATAGCGGTCGCGGGATTTGACGATGACAGAGATTCAGCGACATTTATTCCGTCGATCAGCACAGTCAAGCAAGATTTTTTCAATATAGGAAAAACCGGAGCGGAAGTACTTCATAAAAAAGTCAGAGATATACCGGTGGAAGAAGTAACATGCTTATCTCCGGTTTTTATAGCACGTCAATCCTGTGGCTGTCTGGAAGTTGAGATTTTTACTACTGACAAGATATATTCAGAGGAAACTGTTGAAGACCATTCACTCATTACATACATTACGAACAGGTTTATGCAGCTTTTTATCCAAAACACACCAAGACCGAAGATCGATCTATGGGCTGCATCTCTGGTTGATGCGGTTAAATCAAAACCGTTTTCCGAAGACCGTTTTTTACACTTGCTTAATGAAGAGCTGATCAATTACAGTCAATATTCAAAGGATATTATGGTATGGAACGAAGCTCTCTGTGTTCTTATCAAAGGTGTTGAACTTTATAGTAATGAAGTCGAAAATCCGTATAAAGTACTGGCAACCCTTGTACAAGCTACAGCAATCGTTCAGGAGGTCCGTTTTAAGGAAGTAAAAATCAAAGATTTATCAGAAGCTGATATCAGGGAGATGCTTAGAAGGATCGCCAGCAACATTGTTTCAAAGTTTGATATAGACCCACTGATAAAAGAAATGCAAAAACTGCTTCCTGAATTGCTGATAAATACAGTTCTGATAGGATTATATAATGCTCCGATAAACAGCAACGATTCATATGCAAACAGATCGATCAACAGGATCATCGGATTTGACGGTAACAGGATCATAAATTCGCAGAGTTATGAAACCGGACCTGCGTTATCTTTTGATTATTCCACAAACGATATGTTCTCAAACGAGAAACGCCGTGATTTTTTTCTGTTCCCACTGTTTTTTAAAGAAGAGGAATACGGAGTTATGCTTATACCTTTTGATCCCGGCATATCTGTCGATACATATGAGACGCTGCGTATAAATATTTCGACCGCTGTGAAAGGCGCGGGACTTATCAAAGAAGTAGAGCAGCAAAACGCTCTTCTAAATTCTGCGCTTGAACGAGCGACTGAAGCAAGCAAAGCAAAATCGGACTTTTTATCGGCTATGAGCCATGAAATGCGAACACCCATGAACGCGATAATAGGTATGACTGCTATTGGAAAAAAAGCAAGTAAGATTGAAGATAAAGATTACACATTAAATAAAATCGAAGATGCGTCTTCGCATCTTCTGGGTGTGATAAGTGATGTTCTTGATATGGCAAAGATCGAAGCTAACAAGCTTATACTTACACCTGTTAAGTTCGACTTTAACAGAATGCTGCAAAAAGCTCTGGCGATAATAAACTACCGTGCGGATGAAAAAGAACAGACACTAACTGTCAGCGTTGACAGGAAAGTCCCGCGATTTATTATCAGTGATGACCAGCGTTTAACACAGGTCATAACCAACCTGTTGTCAAATGCGGTCAAATTCACTCCGGAAGGCGGAAAAATCCAACTTGCGATCTCACTATTGCATGAAATCAATAATACATGTGAGCTTTGTATTACTGTAACTGATAATGGTATAGGGATATCCGTCGAACAGCAGGCGAACCTTTTCCGTGCTTTTGAGCAAGCGGAAAGTGGTACAAATCGCAACTTTGGAGGCACAGGACTGGGACTTGTTATATCAAAAACAATAGTGGAACTCATGGGAGGCAAGCTTTGGGTCGAATCTGAGCTTGGTGAAGGCGCGAAATTCAGCTTTACGATAAAGGCATTAAGCGGAGAGGACAGTAAAAGCACCCACAGCTCCCACGATGTACGCTCCGGGCAACCTGCAGGCGGGATAGATATCGATGCTTTTAAAGGGAAAACAATATTACTGGTCGAAGATATTGAAATAAACCGGGAGATTTTTATAGCCTTCCTGGAGGATTATGGATTTGTGATCGAATGCGCGGAAAACGGCAAGGAAGCACTTGAAATGGTGAAGGCATTTCCCGGAAGGTACGATATTGTTTTCATGGATCTGCAGATGCCGGTAATGGGTGGTCACGAAGCCACACGAGAGATCCGCAGTCTGCCTGCAATGAAAGATGTTAAACTGCCGATAATCGCGATGACAGCCAATGTTTTTAAAAGTGATATAGAGGAATGTCTCGCATCGGGTATGGACGACCACTTAGGAAAGCCGTTAGATATAGACAAATTGTTGCAATCACTTAGTAAATATTTATTATCTTAGAAACATCGTATTTACTCATCAAGGAGGCTTTATCAATGACAAGTAACAAGATGGTACAGGAATTCGTAGAAAGAATGAAAGCTCTTGCAAAACCTGCTGAGGTCGTGTGGATCGACGGCAGTAAGGAGCAATTGGAAGAGCTGCGTAAGCAGGCGATCGCAACCGGGGAGATCATCGAACTCGACCAGAGCAAGCTTCCGGGTTGTTATTATCATCGCTCAGCGATCGATGATGTTGCCCGAGTAGAAGACAGGACCTTTATTTGCTGTAAAAACGAAGAAGATGCCGGTCCCACCAATAATTGGATGGCACCGGATGAAGCATACGCAATGGCGACTGAGATTTTCAAGGACTCAATGAAGACGCGTACAATGTATGTTATCCCGTTTTGTATGGGTCCTATCGGCTCCCCTTTTTCAAAAATCGGGATCGAGCTGACAGACTCTATCTATGTCGTACTCAACATGGACATCATGACAAGGATCGGGAAACCGGCACTCGAGATGTTGGGTGATTCAAACGATTTTGTACGCGGGATGCATTCAAAATGCGAACTGGACGCAGAGAAGCGTTATATATTGCATTTCCCCGAAGACAATGCGATATGGAGTATGAACTCAGGCTATGGCGGTAATGTATTACTGGGTAAAAAGTGCTTTGCTCTTAGACTTGCGTCATACCAGGCTAGAAATGAAGGCTGGCTTGCCGAGCATATGCTGATACTCGGAGTTGAAAACCCTAAAGGGGAGATTTCCTATATAGCAGCGGCATTCCCGTCGGCATGCGGGAAAACAAATCTGGCAATGCTTGTACCACCCGAGTTATATAGGAAAGAGGGATACAAAGTCTGGACAGTGGGTGATGACATTGCCTGGCTGCGCGTTGGCAAAGACGGTCGTTTATGGGCAGTCAATCCGGAAAAAGGCTTCTTTGGTGTAGCCCCGGGTACAAATTCAAGGTCAAATCCAAACGCAATGGAGAGCACAAAGCGCAACACGATATTTACAAATGTTGTGCTAAAAAAAGATAAAACCGTATGGTGGGAAGGGCACGACGACCCTCCGCCTAAGGATGCGCTGGATTGGAAAGGCAATCCATGGGATCCTGAATCAGGAGAAAAAGGAGCTCATCCTAATTCACGTTTCACCGCGCCGGCACATGGCTGTCCTTCTATCGCCTCAAACTGGGAAGACCCCAAAGGTGTCCCGATCTCAGCGATAATCATAGGTGGTCGCCGTGCAAAAATGGCACCGCTTGTTTATCAATCCTGGGATTGGCAGCACGGTGTTTTTATCGCGATGATAACTCATTCCGAAACAACCTCGGCACAGGTCGGAGCCACAGGTATCGCAAGACGAGACCCGTTCGCGATGCTGCCGTTTTGCGGCTACCATATGGGTGATTATCTGCACCATTGGTTGGATATCGGCAAAAAGCTGACAAACCCTCCGAAAATATTCAACGTAAACTGGTTCAGGATCGATAAGTATAATAATTATATCTGGCCGGGATTTTCAGAGAATTTCCGGGTCCTGGAATGGATCGTAAGACGCTGCAAAGACGAAGTCGACGCGTGGGAGAGCGTCATCGGTTATATGCCACACTACGAGGATATAGATATAACCGGGATAGATTATTTCATCAGCCCGGAGAAAAGATTTAATATAAGCGATCTGCGAGAGCTCCTGACAGTAGAGAGCGCCAGTTGGAGAGAGGGGATCCCTTCAAGACAGGAATTCCTGATGACTTTCGGAGACCGCCTCCCAAACGAACTAAAAGAAGAACTCACCGCTTTCGAACACAGGCTTCGCCTGGGATATCAGACTATTTTATAGAATTATTCCTCGTCTTCCTCATCGGTATCTACTTCATCGATTTCGAGTTCAATAACTTTATTACACGCGGGGCAGGTGACAGACTCGTTAGCTATGTCTTCCTCATCTAATTCGATTTCCGCGTTACATTCGGGGCAATTAACATCGATGGTAAACTCTACGTCTTTACTGCCGCAGAGATCGCAGGTGAAATCATCATCGTCGTCATCATCGTAGTCATCGTCGTCGTCGAAGTCAAAATCGAAATCGTCGTCGTCGAGATCATAATCGTCATCGAGCAGAAATTCTTCAACTTCGGCGAGATCGTCTGAGATTGCGTCCAGCTCTTCGCCGATATCAAGTGCGTTTTCGTTTAGCTCTTCGATCTCTTCAGCAACAGTATGTAAGGTATCGATTATTGCCGTGAAGATTTTTCCGTGTTCTGTGGAGCTGATCTCCATACCCTCAGCCAAGCCTTCCAGATATGCAACTTTCTCTTTTATAGTCATTAAACTATACCTCCATTTTCATTATATAATACTTAATCAATTTTTTGTACGTTCCATGTATTCGCCTGATCTTGTATCTATGCGGATTTTTTCGCCTTCCTCTATAAACAGCGGGACTTTTACTTCTGCTCCGGTTTCTACTGTAGCAGGTTTTAATACGTTTGTAGCTGTATCGCCTCTGAAACCGGGGTCTGTAGCAGTTATGACAAGATCCACAAAGTTTGGCGGGTCGACATTGAATATTTTACCTTTATAAGAATGAATATTACATGTCATATTTTCTTTCACGAATTTGAAACTATCGCCAAGCAATGCTCTGTCAACAGGAACAAGCTCGTATGTTTCCTGATCCATAAAGTAGAATAAATCACCGTCGTTATAGCTGTATTCCATATCGCGGCGCTCAACGAAAGCGTTCTCAAACTTATCAGAAGGGTTAAAGGATGTCTCTACAACGCCTCCGGTTATAACATTTCTGATTTTAGTCCTTACGAATGCGGCACCTTTTCCGGGTTTGACATGCTGGAATTCTATTACCTGCATTACTTTCCCGTCCCATTCGAATGTTACGCCATTTTTAAAATCTCCTGCTGAAATCACAAGCATTCCTCCTCACTTTACCACAATATATTGTAATGCACTATGCAAAATAATGCAAGTTAATTTATATGCTGCTCAAAGAACGATCAACTCTTTTGGCAGCTTTGTTATGTTCTCTATACCTGTTTCGGTAATATAAATAACATCTTCTATTCTGACACCAAAACGTCCGGGGATATAGATGCCGGGCTCGGCAGTGATCACCGTACCTGCCGGGAGTATATCCTCGGAAAGCTGTGAAGCTCCGGGAGATTCGTGTACTTCAAGACCGATAGAATGACCAAACCCGTGGCCGAAGAAGTCACCATAGCCCGCGTCTTCTATCACTGTTCTTGCAGCGGTGTCAACGTCGATTCCTTTAACACCTGCATGCATAGCTTTGATCCCGCTTTCTTGTGCTTTGAGAACGGTATCATATACTTTTACCATTTCGTCATCCGGCTCCCCGACACAGAGAGTTCTTGTTGTATCGCTGCACCATCCGTCCAGCTTAACGCCAAAGTCGATCGTCAGAAAACCATTGCTGATCTTTTCGGTTCCCGGCACACCATGCGGACGGCTGGAGTTAGAGCCTGATACAACAATAGGGTTAAACGCCTTATCGTCTGCGTTGTATTTTAAAAACCTGTATATCATTTCCGCTGCAAGATCTTTTTCGGTCATATCTGTACAAATCATTGGCAATACTTCTTCAAAGACTTTTTCAGAAAGGCGTTGTGATTTGATCATATTTTCAAGATCGGTACGGGATTTGACTGCACGCAAGCCGATAAGAAGTTTTTGTGCGGGGATCATTTCTATATCAAGGATTTCAGACCATTTTTGATAACTTGCGTAAGAAAGTGACTTATCTTCAAAACCAATCGATTTGATGCTATTATCTTCCAGAACCTTTTTAACCTTTTCTATCAAATCCTTTTCATTTGTGATAAGTACAACCTGAGCATCCTTGATTGAAGCTTTTGCAGCTTCCGTATAACGCGAGTCGATAAAGAACCATGCAGACTCACCGGCAATAAGCAACGCTCCTGCACTTGATGAAAAACCTGTCGCAAACAATCTGTTTACCTGATCGGTAATGATCATTGCATCACATTTGTACTCCGGCATTGCCTGCCTTATTCTGTTTATATTGCTCATTAACTGGACTCCGATCTTCTCATTTTATTTTTACACAGGGCTCTGAACGGTATCTCAATAAAATACCGGATCGCGAGAAATGGATTGGTAAATCGCTTGGGACGTACGATGATCGATATTACTCCGGCTCGATTTGCCGCCAACGTATCTGTAAGTATCTGATCACCGGCAAGCGCGGAAGTATCCGGACAGAAGCCGGATACTTCCATTGCGTGTAATAAACTTTTTGGAGACGGTTTGCATGACTCCATGATAAACTCTGCGCCGATCGATATAGAGTGAGATTCAACACGATGCTTCCTGGTGCTGTTGGATATGATGAATAAGGTTATCCCGCTATTTTGCAAACCGGTGATCCATTGTACCATTTCATCAGATAAAACATGTTCGTCATATGCTGCTATTGTATTATCCAGATCCAGCATCAGGAATTTAACACCCAACTGATCAAGAAAGCCGGTTGTAACATCGGTTATTTCTCTGAATGAATACTGCGGTATAAGTGAGAAACGCATTCAATGTTTATTCCTTAATCATATAATGGATATTTATCGCACATATTGCTTACTTCATCACGAATATAGTCGGCTTTAGCATCGTAATCGGTTGCTGTCAGATAGAAGAGCTCTGCTATTTTTTTCATTTCCGCTTCGCCGAAACCGCGTGTAGTGACTGCGGGTGTTCCTACTCTGAGACCGCTTGTTACCAAAGCAGACTGAGGATCGTTCGGGATTTTATTTTTGTTTGTTGTGATATGTACCATATCAAGGTGCTCTTCCATATATTTACCGGTTGTATTTAATTTTCTCAAATCTACGAGCATAAGATGGTTGTCTGTACCGCCGGAAACAAGATCGAAACCATTATTGATAAATTCGCTTGCAAGTGCTTTTGCGTTTTTAAGCGTTTTGAGCTGATACTCTTTGAACTCCGGCTTCAAAGCCTCTCCCAATGCTACCGCTTTTGCCGCGATCACATGCATTAGCGGACCGCCTTGTGCTCCCGGAAATACAGCAGAGTTTATCTTTTTTGCCATTTCCTCACTGTTTGTAAGTATGATACCACCTCGCGGACCGCGGAGTGTTTTATGTGTTGTACTGGTTACGATATCAGCATATGGGATCGGATCGGGGTGCTCTCCGACCGCTACTAAACCCGCTATATGTGCCATATCGACGAGCAGATAAGCACCGACTTCTTTTGCTATCTCCGAGAATTTCTTAAAATCGATTTGCCTCGGATATGCCGACGCACCGGCAATTATCATCTTTGGTCTGCATTCTTTTGCGGTCTTCAGGACCTCGTCATAATCTATCACATTTGTGTCCGGGGTAATGCCGTAAGCAAAGACTTTATAATACTTGCCTGAGAAGTTGGCGGGATGACCATGTGTCAAGTGTCCGCCGTGGTCTAGATTCATACCGAGGATGGTGTCGCCCGGCTGGCATAGAACCATAAATGCTTCAAGATTCGCGGAGGCGCCGGAATGTGATTGAACATTCGCGAAATTCGCTCCGAACAATTTTTTAGCACGCTCGATAGCGAGAGTCTCGGTAACATCCACTTCCTCACAGCCGCCGTAATAACGGCGCCCGGGATAACCTTCAGCATACTTGTTTGTCAGGATCGTGCCTTGCGCGAGCATTACAGCCTCGCTGACACAGTTTTCAGAAGCTATAAGTTCGATATTTCTTCGCTGACGTATAAACTCCTGCTCGATGGATTTTCCGACTTCCGGATCACAACTTGTAATGAACGACATTAATTCTCTAATCACTGATTGGCCTCCTAAAATTTAATTCCTATATATTTGATTATAATATAACACATATATAAAATTCAACAAGAACATGGTATAATTATTCTATATTACTCAAGGGAGTTTCTTATGTTTGCACGAAAAGATGTTTTGAAGATAATAAAGCTGCTCGAAGAGTGTTATCCGGAACCTGTATGTGCTCTCGTATTCAGAAAGGATTATGAATTGTTGTTTGCCGCAAGGCTTGCAGCGCAATGTACAGATGCGAGGGTAAACACTGTCACACCTGTACTTTTCACACAATATCCGACACTTGAGGCTCTGGCGGGAGCGGATATAAAAGATATTGAAGCTATAGTTCATCCATGCGGTTTTTACAGAGTAAAAGCAAGAGATATCATTGCTGCGTCTGCTATGCTTTTGGGTGTATTTGACGGGAAGGTCCCCGACAATATGGAAGAATTGTTAAAGCTGCCCGGTGTAGGCAGAAAAACAGCGAATCTTATGCTTGGGGATATTTTCAAAAAGCCGGCAGTCGTAGTTGATACACACTGTATAAGACTTTCAAACCGCATCGGCTTAGTTGCTGTGAAAGATCCTGTTAAGATCGAAACCGCGTTGCGTGCTATACTTCCGCCTGAAAAATCATCAGACTTCTGCCATCGTCTGGTACTTCACGGTCGGGCGGTATGCACAGCTAGAAATCCGGCTTGCAGTGCTTGCTGCATAGCCGGTCAATGTCGTCATATACTGTAAAAATCTACTGAAAAAAGTGGTTGTGAATACTTTCTAAATATGGTATATGTATTAATGATATTAAAACAAGTTTGAAAGGGGAGCAGTATATTGCTTTTCAGAAAAAATATTGCACCAAGCTGTGCTTATTGTAAACACGGTTTATCCCTGGGTCTTGGCGAAGTCGCCTGCAGAAGAAGAGGGATAATGATGGATGAAGGGAAATGCAGCGCCTTCCGCTACGAACCGACAAAACGCAGACCGGAATACGCGAATAAACCGGTCCCTGTGGAGTTTACTGCAGAAGAAATGAGTCTATAAACAGCGATGGGGACGCAGCTAAAGCAACGTCCCCATCGCTTCTGAGTCTATAAACAGTAATAGGGGACGTTGCTTTAGCTGCGTCCTCTATTACGATTAGCGGGGTTTTTCTATAAAACCTATTTTCTTATAAACCTTGCGCAGCGTCTTACCTGCCGTGTATGACGCTTTTTCCGCGCCGATTTTAAATACGGATTCTATATAAGTTTTATCGGCGAGAAGCTTGTTTGTCTCTTCACGGATCGGCCTGAGAAGCTCGACAACAGCCTCTCCGACTACCGGTTTAAAGTCACCGTAACCCTTGCCTTCAAACTCTTTTTCGACATCTGCGAATTCCTTACCGGTGCAAACGGAGTATATTTGTATAAGGTTGGAAATACCCGGCTTTTTCACGGGATCAAAACGTATTTCTGTTTCGCTGTCAGTAACAGCACGTTTAAATGAACGCATTATCTCTTCGGGTTTGTCGAGCATTAGTACACAGCCGCCGTCTTCGATCTCGGATTTTGACATTTTTCGTGTCGGAGTTTGCAGATCCATGATCCTTGCGCCGATCTCAGGTATATAAGGCTCCGGTAATTTGAATACGTCTCCGTATATCCCGTTGAAGCGAACGGCAATATCACGTGTGAGCTCCACGTGCTGCTTCTGATCTGCACCAACAGGCACATAATCTGCCTGATAAAGAAGGATATCAGCGGCTTGCAGAGCAGGGTATGTAAATAGACCTGCATTGATGTTTTCAGCATTCTTTGATGATTTATCCTTAAACTGTGTCATACGAGAGAGTTCGCCAAACATTGTGTAGCAGTTTAACACCCATGCAAGTTGGGCATGCTCGGGTACATGACTTTGTATAAATATCGTGTTGTCTTCCGGGCTGATACCGCATGCTATCAGCAAAGCTACCTGCTCATACTGTACCTTTCGCAGCTCCGCCGGGACCTGACGGGCAGTAATGGCGTGCATATCAACTACCATATAATAACAATCATACTCAACAGATAATGCAGCCCAGTTTCTGAGTGCTCCCAGATAAGAGCCAAGTGTAGGCGTACCGGTGGGTTGAATACCTGAAAGTATTATTTTTTTGTTTTCCATTTTCCTACCTCGAGTTTATTTTAACTTAAATTCTTCCGCGAGTTTTTTAAATGCAGGCAATGAACGTTCAATAGTTTCATATGATACACAGTAAGCGATCCTAGCATAGCCGGGGCATGTGAATGCCGAGCCGGGTACTATCAGGATATTTTGCCTTTTTGCCGCTTCTATAAAGTCCTTTTCAGACCCGGGTGTTTTAACCCATAGATAAAAAGCTCCCTGCGGGTATTGAACTTCAAACCCGAGTTCCTTAAGACCGTTATAAAGAAGTTTTCTGTTAGCATCATAAGCTTTGATATCTGTTTGCTCATTCAAACATTTCGCAACAACTTTTTGTATCAGCGAAGGTGCGTTTACATAGCCGAGTATACGAGTCGCGATACCGGCAGCATCAAAAATCAATCCATACTCGTCTATTTCACTCGGAATCACGATATAACCGATTCGCTGTCCGGGTAGTGAAAGTGATTTTGACCATGAGTAACATATTATCGTATTTTTATAGTACTTTGTGATAAAAGGAACTTCAACATCATCATATACAAGCTCGCGATATGGTTCATCTGATATAATATAGATCGTTGTTTTGTACTCCTTTGACTTTTCTTCCAAAACAGCGGATAGTTCTTTGATCGTTTCTTTCGTATAAATAACACCTGTAGGGTTATTTGGTGAGTTTAATATAATGGCTTTTGTTTTTGGTGTTATAGCCGCACGCAGCGTTGCCGGGTCGGGCTCAAAGTCGAAACGGCTCGCGGGAACAATGACCAGCTTACCGTCGTAGTTATTTATATAATTGCCGTATTCAACAAAAAACGGAGATATAACAATAACCTCGTCATTAGGATTAAGAAGTGTTTTAAGGATAACATTTAAGCCTCCGGCTGCACCGACAGACATGATGATATTCCTCTCATCAAATGATGTTTCAAATCTTTCATTCAACGACTTGGCGACTGCTTCGCGAACATCCTGATATCCGACATTACTCATGTATCCGTGAATTGCTGTCGGATCCTCGTTTTGAATTATATCGATGATAGCCTTATTTACTGCCGGAGGTGCGGGTATGTTAGGATTACCGAGGCTGAAGTCAAAGACATTCTCTTTGCCATGTAAAGCCGCAAGTTTTTTACCTTCCTCAAACATAGCGCGTATAACACTGTTGCCCTTTGTGAGTTTTATCATTTTTTCTGATATCATGTAAACAACCCCCTCTTGAAGAGATTTCATAGGGCATAATTGTACACGCTTTTTGCGCAAATGTCTATATCTGTGGTATACTTCACACATTATTAAGAATTTCAAGGAGATAACTGGTCGATGGGAATTAAAGAAACACTTGAATACATACATAACGTCAAGTGGCAAGGGAGTAAGCCGGGACTGGAACGAACGCAAGAGTTACTGAAAGCTCTGGGGAATCCCGAGAAAAAGTTAAAGTTCGTTCATGTTGCCGGAACAAACGGCAAAGGATCAACATCCGCCTGCATAGCATCAGTACTAAAAGAGGCGGGGTATAAAACAGGATTATTCATTTCACCTTATATAGTATGTTTTAATGAGCGGATGCAAGTGAACGGTGAATATATATCTGATAATGAGCTTGAAAAACTTACTGAAGAAGTACGCCCTTTTGCAGATGCGATGGAGGACTCACCGACAGAGTTTGAGCTTGTTACTGCAATCGCGATGTTATTTTTTATGTATAAAGAATGTGATATTGTAGTTCTGGAGGTCGGATTAGGCGGGAGACTGGACTCGACAAATATTATTGAAACGCCTGAGCTGGCGATCATTACAGCAATCGGATATGATCATGTTAAGGAGCTTGGACCTACTCTCTGTGATATAGCACGGGAAAAAGCAGGAATAATCAAGCGTGATGGGGATGTGTTGGTTTATGGCGGTGATAATGACGTTGTAAGTGTTTTTGAGAAGACAGCTATTGAACGTGGAGCAAGGTTGCACAAAACAGACTTTTCCAGGATCAAAAATAAAGAATTCACGCTCGATCATATCAAATTGAATTTTGAGCCGTATAACGAGATATTATTACCATTGATTGGTACATATCAACCCAAAAATGCAGCACTGGCGATTACAGCACTTGAAATTCTGCGCAGCAAAGGCTATAACATCAGCGATGATAACATTATTAGAGGCATAGAAGCTGTTAAATGGCCGGGTAGATTTGAAGTGCTGGGTCGCGAACCGGAGTTCATTCTTGACGGGTCGCATAATCCGCAAGGTATGGAAGCGACAGCCGATAGTCTGCGGCAGTACTTTTTTACTCCTTCTGATCCGGATCAGCAAAAAATAGTCTTTATTTTCGGAGTCATGGCAGATAAAGAAATCGACGCGATGATAGCACACATAATTCCGCTCGCGAAAATATTCTTAACAGTAAGACCGGATAGTCCGCGTGCAATGGACTCGCAGGTGCTGGCAGATAAATTAAAACGCTTCGGAGTTCCTGTCACAGACTGCGGTACAGTCGGTAAAGGCGTTTCCGAAGCGCTAAAAGCAGCAGGGGAGCGCGGGATCATTTGTGCTCTCGGGTCATTGTATTTCTCAGCGGAAGTCAGGATGGCATATCTGGCGTTGCGGCAGTAACGGGAGGAACAGGCAGCAGCACTGTTGCTTTGAATAAATCACCGTCTATTGAAACTTCAAACTTGCCGCCCTGCGCATCCATAAAACTTTGAACGATCGAGAGTCCCAGACCGCTGCCACCGTCTGAACGCGAGTCGTCACCCCGTTTAAATCTCTCGGTAAGCTCGGACGGGTCGAAGTTTAGCTCTTGAGTCGAAATGTTCTTCAGATCAATACGGACTTGTGAAGAGTCTGACTGCCGTGCATGATCCTGCCGGGCATCAAGGTAAACACGCGAGCCGGGTAGAGAATACTTGAACACATTAGAAAAAAGATTTTCCAATACACGCTGCATGAGTCTGCCGTCAGCTCTGGCAAGCAGTTTTTCAGGGAGATTGACACGCAGATCGAGTCCGGATGATTTTATCGAGTTATCAAGCTCTCCCATTACCTGATTTATTAGAGAAACGACATTCAAGTCTGTGAGACTCACATCAATATTGCCGGTTGCAGCCTTAGCGGCTTCAAAAAGTTCTTCGGTCAGAGTTTTCAGCCGCAAGGATTTTTGTTTAAGTACATCCAGGTATTCCGGTGCTCTTTCACAATCCAGACCTTCGTGATCGAGCAGGTCTGTGTATGTGATTATAGATGTCAGCGGTGTTCTTATATCGTGGGAAACATTTGTTATCAGCTCTGTTTTTAATCGTTCACTCTTCATACGTTCTTCAACGGCTGTATTTATCCCTGCAGAAATATTATTGATCGAGTTTGCGATATTTCCAAGCTCGCCACCACCTGCATTGATAGGGATCTCGTAATCTCCTTCACTTGCGGCACGTGCTCCCAACTCTAGATCACGGATCCTGCGGGCGTACAGCAGCATACAGACAGTTATAATCGCCGTGAATATGATAATTACGAGCAACACAGCACCTAACGCACGTGTTTCAGCTCCAATCAGACCTACAAAAAACATCATGAAAAACAACGCAATAGAAATCAACACGACTCTGAGTGTCAAACGTGTACCTGCCCATAATTCTTTAGCAGCGCGAATAAGAAAGCGCAAAGAACCGTAAAGGCAACTGTAAACGATCGCATATATCAATGTATGCTTCCAAAACCGTCCGGCTTTCAGACGCTTGGAGAAACTCATCAACCAGCCCAGCACAGGAGGAACAGCAAGAAACGTTGCTGATGCAAGTATAATATTCATAGCAATGATATTCCCCAGAAACCAGACAGTATTTGCGAAATTAAATGTAAGCAATGTAAGGAATGCAACCCAGCAGACAAGCAATGCCAGACTTATATCTAAATAAGGCTTGTCAAGTATTGTAAAGTGAACTTTATCCGCCCGGGCAGAGTCACCTGCAGTGACTTTATACTTCCTGCCTGCAGCGACCATAAGAAGTATTGTCATACCAAGGATCAGGACGCCGAAAGCGATGATCAAACTTAAGTCAAAAAGATACTCGTTGCGTACTGTTGAGTAAATGTAGTTTTTATATTCAACAAAGCCATGGGAATAAGCGAGGAAAATATCTGCTCTCACATCACCGGAAAAAGAATCCATCCAAGTGCGATAACCATGTTCGATTGGAGATGAATGCTCGGTATGTCCACCCGTTGAAATAAAGTATAAAGCTTGAGCTCTAAAAAAATCAGCATTATTAAATACGTAAGATAAATTGGAATAGTGTATCGGCGGAACTTCTTCCGCTGTTTCAATTGTTATGAAAAATAGCAGATCTTCGACATTGAATAAAAAGTCCAGTGCAGATCGGAATGAACTCAATTGCGATCGTATTGCGTTTTGCTCATATAAAGTCCTTATTCCATGATCATTAAAATCAGACTCGGATAAATACCCGTAATAAAATCTATCATCCGGAGTCTTAAGCTCAAATCGGGTTTCATTAGAAAAATGACTTAAATCGCCTTCACCTAAGTAATAACCTGACTCATCATACTCTCCTGAGAAATCATCATAATAATGATACACGGTATGACGGGTTTCATACCATCTTAAATGCAGACCTTCAATAATAGCGTCTTCGCCACCAAAGTATGCTACCACTGACGCGTGGTATAGTACATTATTCATGTGGCGCTCATAAAAATACTGGTTAGTTGATAAATTATTTAATATAACATCCGGATAAACACCTGTTTCTTCTGCCCTGACAATAGATGCTAATGTACGATTCAATATCCCGAAGCAGAGCACCGGTATCATTATTAAACATATTATTCTAACGGCTATCCAGCCTTTCAATTTTGTATCCAATTCCCCATACCACCTTTAAATATTTTGGATCTTTCGGGTCGATCTCGATCTTTTCCCTTATCCGCCGTATATGAACGGCGACTGTATTATCCGCGGCAAACGCGTCTTCACCCCATACACGCTCGTATATCTCATCGATCGGGAAAACTCTTCCCGGGTTGCGGATAAGCAGAAGCGCTATCTTGTATTCGAGCGGGGTAAGCCTTACATCCTCGCCGTCGACCGTCACTGTTTTATGATTATCATCGATCGTTAGCCCGCCTACTGTGTATATTCCTTCTTCCGGTGACGGTAAGCTCCCGAGCACTGTATACCGCCGCAATTGGCTTTTAACACGTGCGATCAGCTCAAGAGGATTAAACGGTTTTGTAACATAGTCGTCTGCGCCGGCAGAGAGTCCTATTATCTTATCTGTGTCTTCACTTTTTGCGGAGAGCATGATGATCGGGATGTTGCGGCTTCTACGGACCTCCATCGTTGCACTGAGTCCGTCCATCTCCGGCATCATTATATCCATAACGATCAGCTTAATATCGTGCTCTTCGAGCACCGCCAATGCTTCCTTGCCGTTATAAGCCAGATGGATCTTATACCCCTCATTCCCAAGGTACACCGCTATTGCAGCAGCTATTTCTTTGTCATCATCACATATAAGAATGTCATACATAGCACACTACCTCAGTTTCATCGCACCTGATGACAATGTCGTCATCACATATAAGAATGTCATACATAGCACGAGACCTCCTACCCTCATTATCTATACCTTTCCCATAATTATACCACACCCTTCCGGTAATATTAAGCAAAGGATAAAACAAATATCTTACAAACAAATGCGTGTAATTCTGAAGAATTCCTTACAATATCTTTTCTCTTGTATGACATTCTGTCGTGTGATAGAATATTTTGCGGTACCTGGAAGGTAAAAAACAGAAAGGGTTTGTTATATTGGATTTATTTGAAAAGTGCGAGAAATTCACCGCTGCACGCGAAGCGATCGCAGCCGGTGTTTATCCGTGGTTCCACGCTCTTTCAACATACCAGGACAGCGTGGTGACGATTGAAGGACGCCGTACGATAATGCTCGGATCAAACAATTATATGGGTCTCACCTGCGACCCAAGAGTTATAAATAAAACGATCGAAGCAGTGAGACAATATGGATCAGGATGTTCGGGATCGAGATTTCTCAACGGCACCCTCGTTTTACATAATGAGCTTGAGGAAGAACTGGCATCATTTATCAATAAAGAATCCGTAATGGTTTTCAGCACCGGTTTTCAAACAAACATCGGCGTGCTGTCTGCAATAGCGGGACCTCGCGATTTTATTTTCTCAGACAGAGGCAATCACGCAAGCATAATTGAAGGCAACCGGCTGAGCTTTGCTAAAACGATCAAATATGCGCACAA
>Ga0123356_10002492_pt1 | contig 19663 bp, 15 predicted proteins | sample TergutEmb28metaG_2_FD_92546 | JGI IMG/M metagenome (GOLD analysis project Ga0123356, IMG submission 92546) | Embiratermes neotenicus P3 segment gut microbial communities from Petit-Saut dam, French Guiana - Emb289 P3 | ecosystem: Host-associated > Arthropoda: Insects > Digestive system > Gut ...
AGTAAATCATTATTCCGCACAACGCAGATCATCAAAGTCGACCTTGATATCTCAGATATATCAAATCTATCAAATTATTCAAGACTATCTAATTACACCACAGCGTTACCTCCGCACAATGCGGAAGGTGGAGGCGTATATATCAACACCATGCAAATAGATACCAATGGAAATTTGTGGATTGCGGAGACAAGCAGTTATGTAATTTTTGACTTTCCGTCTAATCTCAATGTGGACGATATGGCGGAAAGCGAAATTTGGGAGCACCACAGACCGCTCGAACAATCTTATGCAATACGTAAGCTTGATAGCACGGGCACAGAGTTGTTATCAGTCGACATAAGTAGTATAGCATCAGCAAATCTGAATTGGGTCGGTATTACTGCATTTCACGCAGATGATGAGAGCAACATTATTATTGGTTCCGGGCAGACTATTTATGTGCTTGACATTGATGGCAACATTAAATTTACCCTCAATACAGAGGAGTTCATTCATCCCGGTACTTTTATTAGACTATCTGATGGTAGGGTGGCTCATAGAGGGTGGAGTAACAGACAGTTAATATGGACGTTACGAGTAATTGACACGAAAAGCAAAGAGTGGGGAGCTTCTATTGAGCTTCCTTCAAGCATATCCGGAGTTTTTCACGGATATGATGATTATCTTGTTATTTTTAGTGACTTAACGCACCTGTTGGCAATCGATGTGGAAACAAACGAAGAGATACAGATACTTAATTGGATGGCAAGCGGGATTGAACAGTCCGGTATTGATACTATACTTTTCCTACCAGATGATCGCATTTTATTCACAACAACTACCTGGGTACAAGACATAGCAGGGAAGCTTTCACGTCATATGGATTTGGTGGTCTTTAGTAAAATACCATATGATGAAGCTCAAGAAAAAACCATAATAACGATTGCTACATATGCCCCACATATTATAAGTGCTGCTGTTATTGAGTTTAACAGGACAAATGCATTATATCGAATTGAAATTAATGAGATTGAGCAGAGTTTCAGTGCGCTGGGAGGCGATCTTGATAAACTAGCTTTGGAAATAATAACCGGAGGAGGTCCGGATATTATACATACAGCATATTTACCTTTTCAACAATGGGCAGGCCGGGGAATTTTTGCAAATTTATATGAGTTTATTGATGCAGACCCAAGACTCAGCCGCAGTGACTTTATAGAGAGTGTTATTAGCGGGTTTGAATCAAATGGCAAACTTTTCCATATGTCTCCTGACTTTACTATAAAAACTTTAATCGGACATCCTGATGTTGTCGGAAATAATACCGGTTGGAGTGTTGATGATTTCAAGGCAGTGCTTGATTCAACTCCACAGGCAATGAAGCCGTTAGGTGAACTGTACGGTGGTGTTACATTTTTATGGAGTATAATATTGAGTGACATTTCCAGTTTTGTCGATTGGGAATCCGGAAATGTATATTTTAATAACGACTATTTTATTGATTTATTAGAACTCGCATATACACTTGAAAAGATTGTCGATATCAACTGGGATGAAATTATTGGGGGCGTGTACTCCGACCGGTCGGTTCAAATGATTTCCTCTGGCGAGCAAATAATGGAATCTGTACTATTTGTAGATTTCTGGATGTACTTTGCATATCAAGAATTATTTGGTGGCGACTTCGTTTTTAAGGGTTATCCTGCGAAAAACGGAAGCGGTAATTCCTTGTATACATCTACTTCAATGGCAATAACGACCACAAGTCAAAACCAACAGGGGGCCTGGGAATTTATACGTATGTTTTTATCTGAGGAATGGCAAAGCCAACAAGTTAGGAGCCATACCTTTGATATACCTACCAATAAAAAGGTATTTGACCAAAGCCTTGCCGAAGCAATGGAAGACAAGCAAAATCAATTTATGGGGTGGAACGACCTCACTATTGCAATAAAGGCACTTACACAAGAACAAGCAGATGATATAAAAGAACTTATCTACTCTGCTTCAAGCGTCTCTACATTTACTGATCCTCTTGAAAGCATAATTCGTGAGGGTGTGGAGGACTTTTTCAATGGAAAAATAACAGCACAGGACGCAGCTCAAATTATACAAAACCGAGCTTTGATTTTCGTTGCTGAACAGAGCAGGTAGGAAAAACGATATAATATTAGTATGATGCAATAAAAAGGGATTATATTTTGTGGAGTTTGCTGGCTCAGCCTTTTAGTAAATTGTGGGGGAAGTTGCTTTTAATAGCATTGCCCTGGCTTCGTGGTTTTTTCTTTCGGAGCGCTGTCAAGAAAGCGGGAAAAGGAGTGCTTAAGAAAGCGCCGTTGAGTTTTCACGCACCTAACTTGATCGTCACATTTATTTCGGTTTGTTTTATCAACGGAATCAATTTTATGATCACTCTTTGGCTGTCAGACGGCGTGGTCATGTCATTGATCTCAACAGGCAGCGTAACTGTTGTGACCGCGTTTTTCCTTTTGCGCGGTTTCTTTTGCCCTCATACAAGACGTGAACGTGTGGTTCTACTTTTGATCCTCCTGTTTTGCTTTGGGTTGTTTGTGTTGTTTCGTGTTGTTTTTGATATTTCTTGGTTGGCTCTTGTGACAAAGCTGACCCTGGAAGTTATACTGTGCTTTTCCGTTATGCTGTCCGAGCTTAGAAGACTAAACCAAGCACAAGGCAAAGCTGTAGAGATCGCAATTAAAACACTAAAAACATCGCCGGAAGGATTTTTAGGTAAAACATTAATAAGATTTTTCGCTCCGAAAAACAATACAGGACACGAAAAAGAAGGAGATACTATAGAAAGCAAAGAAGAGAAAGAAACCATAGAAAATGAAGGAGAAAATGATGAAAAGAATTGATTTTGACGACGATCTTCTTACACTGACGCATGCGGGTGATGACTATGATAAGTTTTACGGAGCTGTTGTTCCGCCGATTTTCATGAACTCACTGCATGTATTTAAGTCTTCCGAGGATTTTTCCGGATTCACACCTTTCACAGATGACAGATACATTTACGGACGCGTAGCAAACCCGACAGTTGTTATCGCAGAGAAGAAAATCGCTATGCTTGAGAACGGAGCGCGAGCGGCTATATTTTCGAGCGGAATGGCAGCGGCTACCGCAGCTGTGATGGCGACCTGTAAAGCAGGTAACCATATAATATGCATGCGCGACACTTACCCGCCGCTGAGAAGATTTATTGATAACCTATGTGTTCCAAGCCTAAACATGAGTGTCACTTATGTTGCGGGACATGATGTTTCCGAGTTTGAAGCGGCGATAAAACCTGAAACATCACTGATTATACTGGAATCACCCGCGACTTTTGTTTTCTCGGTAACCGATTTACGGGGAGTTGCGGATATCGCGAGAAAACACGGTATTAAAACGTATATAGACAACACGTATTGCTCGCCGATATTTCAAAAGCCGCTCGATCTGGGGATAGACATTTCGATGCACACGCTTGCTAAGTATCTCGGAGGTCATTCGGATATAATCGGCGGCGTTTTAGTCTCAAAAGACGATGAACTGATGCGCAGGATAATGGTTGAAATGCGGGAGTGGTACGGTGGTATAATCGGTCCGATGGAAGCATGGCTGCTAATACGCTCCTTAAGAACACTGATAGTTCGCTTAAACCAGCATCAGGAAACAGCAATGGAAATCGCGCAATTTCTTGAAAAGCACCGGAAAGTAAAAAAGGTAAACTACACAGGGCTTGCCTCCCATCCGCAAGCTGATATAATCGCAAAACAACAGACCGGGCACACCGGTCTTATGAGTATTGAGCTTGACGCTCCGCCTGAGGCTGCTGTTAAGTTTATTAACGGGTTAAGACTATTCCGAATAGGCGTATCCTGGGGAGGTTTTGAGAGCCTGGCACTTGCACCCCTTTACAATGCCACAGCGAAGGAACTCGATTTTCTTTCTCTGCCGGACGGTCGCGGATTGATACGGCTGTACTGCGGTCTTGAGGGAATTGCAAACCTTGTAGCAGATATTTCACAAGCACTTGAGGGCATATAACCGCTATCTCTGCAGGTCGTGCGTTCGAATCGCATCGTGCGTGCCAAATAAGACCCCGGGGTTAATTACTCCGGGGTCTTGCCATTTCCAAGTCTGATTTTATTGCTTTTCCATTAGTTTATCGAGAATCTCTGCTGCGAACTTAAAATCGTAGTTCTCCATGTGCGAAACTGCTTCCTCGCTGCCCGGTATCAGCTTGAGACTGTCTAGGTAATTTAAGCATTCAGGGTCGCTCTCCTTGAGCAGAGGCTTCAGTTTTTCCAGTAGCTCATGTACTGCCGTATCGTCTAAGCGCTTCTGGTCCTTCTCATTGCTTCCCGTCTCATTTATGGTATTTGCTATAGGGGTAAGCTCTTCAAGAACGATTTTTAATTCATTTTCCAGTATTTTTATATGCTCGGGAGTAACTTGATTTTCCCCGCCGCTTAACAGATCTTCAATCTCCTGCGTGACTTCCTGCAGCGAAGTTTTTTTGATTTGAGCGGCATTGCTTTTAAGAGTATGAACGATTCTATGAGCTAGTGTGATGTCTCCGTTACTAAGGGCGCTTGTAAATGAATCAAAAATCCCGCTGTTATTTTTTATGAAGTTAACGATCAGCTTTTTACGCAAATCCATGTCAGTCTGCTCAAGCTTTTTTGCATCTTCTTTTAACCATGTTACAGGCTTAAAGTATTTCATCAGGCATCGCCATAATTCCTGCGAAGTGAATGGCTTGCCAACGCAATCATTCATTCCCAATGACGAATATATTTCTCTGTCATTTATCATTATATTCGCGGTCATCGCTACAACCGGGATTCCTACATTCATATCCCGGATAACAGCAGCTGCCTCGAGACCGTCCATTACCGGCATATGCATATCCATAAAAATCAAATCAAACTGTTTTTCTCCGTTATCCAAACGGTCTTTTATGAGGTCGGTACCAATTTTGCCATTGTCTGCTACGACGCACTTTAGACCGACTCTATTAAGATGCTCCGTTATTACCTGCTGATTCATAGTGTTGTCTTCAAAGAGCAATATCTCACCCTCGAATGTGGGTTTTTCCAGTTCGTTAAAGGTTAACTTTCCGGAAATGTCATCCATGTTGTCTATGCCGATCGCATCAAGCACAAGCTCAAAGCTGAATTTGGAGCCAACCCCGGATGTGCTCTCGACAGATAGTGAACCACCCATCATTTCAATTATACTTTTTGTTATCGGAAGCCCCAGTCCGGTGCCGCCGTAGTTGCGTGTGATACTGGACTCAGCCTGTTCGAACGGTTTAAATACTCTTTCCAATTGCTCCGCTGTCATGCCGATACCGCTGTCTTTTACTTCAAAGTATACAGTAACAGTGTCCTCGCTTATATTTCTTATAGCGGATTGCATCTTTACTATCCCGCTATTTGTAAACTTGATAGCGTTTGAGAGCAGGTTGACCAACACCTGACGAAGTCTTGTCGGATCTCCGCACAGTCTTTTTCCCAAAGAAGGTTCTGCATAAAAATATAGGTCCAAACCTTTTTCTTGTGCTTTTGGCAGTATCAACGTGCGGCATGCACTGAACATGTCATTGAGGTCAAACGGTATGTTTTCCAACTCCATAACGCCTGACTCTATCTTTGATAAGTCCAGAATATCATTGATTATTTGAAGCAGCCATACAGAGTTGCTTAGAATATTTGAAAAGTAGTTCATTAACTTCGGATCCATTTCATGATCCATAGCAAGCTCTGAAAAACCTATTATACTGTTCATCGGTGTTCTTATCTCGTGGCTCATGTTGGCAAGAAACGCGCTCTTTGACTTATTTGCCTTATGTGCTTCCGCAACCGCTATTTCAAGTTCTGCCGCAGTATCGCGGAGCTCTTTGAACGCGGTTTGTGTTGTTAAAGCCAACTCACCGATCTCATCGTCCCGGTCTGTTCCGTAGATTCCTTTATCTTTGTTGGATAAACTGTGGGTAAGCTCCTGAAGCGGCTTAAAGACCAGCCTCCTGTTAAGTATCGTACTTGCCGCTAAATATACCAATAGCGCGATAACCACCGTTATCAGCGGAGGTAAAACGCTGGAGATATCAAACAGGGTGCTGGAGTCAAAGAAGGTGATCGTTATCCAGTTTGTGTTTGGTACACGGGCTATAGCCATATACCGGTAATCCCCTTCGGATAACCTGATGACTTCCGGTTCCGAGCGGCGCCCGTGATAAACTGAAGGAATCCTAAGGTAGTCATTATTGATGATTGATACAAAGTCCACATCGGTAATCACGGTCAAAACATGAGTTTCAGTCCTTGCTCCGGTTGCCGGTGCGGTACTGTCCATCTGGATTATCCCTCTATGATCAATAACAAAACCCAGAGCATTCTTTTTGTCATATAAACCAAATAAATCCTGAAAGATATCATCAAGCCACAGTGCCGAGCTGAGTACGCCTACTATATATCCGTTTTTATCTTCTACTTTTTGATTGAGCCACAGATATTGCTCGGTCGTACCTCTGCGTTCGCTTGTGCTCATTGTAAAATCAAATATTGAGTTGATCGTTGTAAAGTACCACTTATCATAAGAGTTAAGCGGGTCTAACATGCTGACAGGCAGAAAAGCTTCAAAAGACATATCTTCGCCTATAAAGTACTCATTTTGTGAATCAAATATCGCAAAATTCAAACCGCCCAGCTGTTGCATTCGCGCATATAGCTCCATCTTCTGGAATGCAGCGGCTCTTTTCTCCGGATCATCTTCATCACTAAACCATTCGATCAGCTCAGGCGTCTGTGATGCCCGCTGTACCAGTAATATTTCTTTACTGAGGTGCAGACTTAAAATGTCCACAGATTCCATGGTATAGGAACGCGCATAATCCCTTGACGCTGTTTCCGCCATGTTATTGAGCATAAAGCCTGCCACTACTATTGTAATAGCGAGGATGATAACGATAAAAATCAGATTTATCGAGTTATAACGTGCGGCAAGCTTGCTTTTGCTTCTTGTTGTGTTTGTTTTTGATTTGAATATTTCTGCGTGCCGTATCATAGCACATCCTCTCATGTACATATATTCTTATCCTGTGAAATATATCGTACCATATGTTGCATTCATAAACAACATTATTAATGTTGAATATCACTATAATTTTTGACATATTTAATTATTTATAGTAGTATATTATCACTATATTATGATATGTAGCAGAGTGGGGAAAGGAACTAAAGGACATTGTGAAAAAACTACAATTTGTAACTGTAGTGCTGTTGGTATTTGTTATGATAACCGGTTGCTCAGCCCAAAAAGAGACCATCATTGTCGGTGCAAAATATTATACTGAACAGGAAATTTTAGGAAATATATTGATACTGCTTATTGAAGAGCATACGAATCTGGAGTCGATAAGCAGAACTAATATGTCGTCTCATGTGATTTTTGCTGCAGCGACTACCGGAGCGATCGATTTATATGTTGAATATACGGGAACGATTTACGGAAGTTATCTTAATCAGACCGATACACTCAGTGCCCGGGAAGTGTTCGACGTTTCTTCCAGAGAGCTTAAAGAGCAATATGATCTGCGTTTACTCGATCCGCTTGGTTTTAATAATACATTTTGTCTGGCTGTCCGCCCGGATACTGCCTCCGAGTTTAATATAAGGACCTTTTCTGATTTAGCACTTGTATCGGAGAATTTAGTTTTTGGCGGCAGCGCGGAAATTTTATACAGACACGATGGCTTGCCTAATTTGAAAAGAGTATATGATATGGGCTTCAAGGGTGAGTTGGAGTTTGCGGATGAAGCACGCTATACGGCGATTGCCGACAATACAGTCCAGGTGACGGAGGCTTTTTCCACTGACGGGTTATTGATGGAATACGACCTTGTCGTGCTCGAGGATGACAAGCACTTCTTCCCGGCTTATGAGGGACTCGTTCTTATCCGCGGTGAAATCGCGGATAAACATCCCGGGCTGGTTGATGTTCTCAGCAAACTTTCCGGCAAACTTTCCGACTCTACTATGCGTAATCTCAACTACAGAGTTGATGCTCATGGTGAAGATCCCGTGGAGGTAGCTCGCAATTTTCTGAGAGAGAATGGATTGATTGGTTGATTGTACTCGAATAGGTGACCTTTAAGATAAAACCACGGTAGCATACGGTGGGATAGTCAATATTCCGTCTGTTTCCGAAGCAGCGGCGTCTGTTGGACTCACAAACCCTGTAAGTGACACACCAAGCCCGGCGGTCGGTACTTGCAGTTCATCTCCGGTCAGATTATGCATGATGATTACACTTCCGGTCAGGATAGCGCATATACCGGGATCATCCACCTCGACTTTTATGACTTCACTGTCAAAAATGTCGGGGTGTTTTGCTTTTAGCTTAAGTATCGCGCGATAATAGTTGAGCAGACTGTCCGGATCGGCAAGCTGTTCGGCGACACCGGCAGACGGAGGTTTTACATCTTCGGCGCCTAGAGGGTTACGGGTTTTACCTGTCGGATCGGTCGTTGACCACAGCATCGCGGTTCGTTTATTTTCGTCTATGCCGGAGCCGGTCATACCGATCTCCTCGCCATAATAAATAAACGGATTACCCGGGATCATAAGGTAAATTGCTGCCGCGAGCTTTCTTTTATTCGGATCCGGAAAAAATCCCGCGCTGCGACCGGTATCATGATTGGATAAAAACGGACAATTTATACCATCCGGGTTGCGCGAACGAATTTCACGGTCAAAACTTTCTATCGCCGATGCAAGACTGTCGCCGTTCCCGCTTCTCATATGCTTGCTGATCGTTCCGTCGTGACCGGAGAAGGTAAAGTTAAATAATGCCAGCCCGGTTTCATAGTATGGCAGTATCTCCACTTCGTTGCTCCATACCTCCGCGACGAGAAACACATCCTCTTTTATCTCTGTGCACATGTCCACAAACCATGTCCAAAACTCCAGATTCCTGCCCTGACTGTTATAAATGTGCTTTGCTGCGTCAAGCCGGAATCCGGCAACACCTTTATCGAGCCAAAATCTGGCAATGTTAGAAATCTCCTCACGCAGCTCCTCATTATCCATATTCAGATCCGGCATTTCACTCCAGAAGATCGCTTCGTAGTACAATCCGCCGACGGTCTGATAGTATCCCGATCCGGGTCTGTCTTCCACAAAGTTATAGTAATCTCTGTATCGCGGTTCGCTTTTATTTTCGATTTCCTCAAGCGCGGACAAAAACCATGGATGCTTTGACGATGTATGGTTGATCACCAGGTCAATGATCACATCTATATTTCGCGAGTTGCATTCAGCAATAAGCAACTCAAAATCCTCCATCGTCCCGTACTGCGGATCAATAGAGTAATAATCGGTCACGTCATACTTATGATATGTTGGCGATGGTGACACCGGCATAAGCCAGATGCCGTTGACACCAAGACAATCCTCTCCCCGGTCATTATTCAGGTAATCCAGTTTCGAGATCAGACCTTGCAGATCACCCAGCCCGTCACCATCACTGTCATAAAAAGAGCCGACAAATATCTCGTAGTATGTCCTCCGCAAGGCTGTGTGTTCCGGTTGTTGGTCACTATCAGCCGGTTGTGTTGATACACAACCTGACAAAGATAATACAAGTAAAGACACCAGCAGCATTGCTGTCAAGCGTATAATTTTGATCATAAACCAACTCCGCCTTTCCCGGTTTATTCTATACTTCTTCCTTAAGCGGTTCGACATGGATCGTCGCAGCCATATCAAACTTCTCCATGATCATATTTTCGATAAGTGTTGCTATTTCATGTCCTTCTTCAATTGTTTTTTCCTTATTGAGTCTTATATGTAAAGTCAGTTCCTTTTGAGAAATGTAATTATGTAAATGTACATGGTGAAGCATCAAATCAAACTCGTAGATCTTACTCACCTCGTTGTCCAGTGCTTCGATAAACTCCGCGTCCGGCTCTTCTCCCAGCATTCTTGTTATGGATTCTCTCATTATTTCAAACGCAGCGTAAAAAATCGCAAGCGCGCAAAACATTCCCAGAACACTGTCCATCCACCAGAACCCCGGCGCAAATCTTGTTATTATGATACCGATCAATACGACCACTGATGATAAAGCATCAGAACGGCTGTGCCATCCATCTGCGGTCACTACAGGATTGTTTGTTTTTCTTCCTATATAGAAACCGTACTGCGCCAACAGTTCTTTTATGACTATCGCCACTATAGTAACCACCAATGCCAGCGTTCCGTATACAACGCTTTCCCTGTTCTGAAATCTTTCTATTGAACCGACAAAAAATTCATAACCGATAAAAACTAAAACAAACGCGATCATAATAGCAGAGATCAACTCCCAGCGGCCGTGACCGAAGGGGTGCTCCTTGTCTGCTTTTTTTGATGCCAGTTTTGCTGCAAACACAACAAAAATCGAAGTCAGCGAATCTGACATGGTGTGCCATGCGTCTGCTACAAGCGCGATCGAACCGGTCACCATCCCTACCCAGAATTTTACCCCGAATAAAACTGCGTTTACTACAACCGAAACTATCCCTTCAACGATTTGCGCTTTTTTCCTGTCCATACTGTTATCTGCTCCTTCCATCTTTATATAAAAAACATCCGCGGAACATTTTACTGTCCCACGGATGTGCTTGTCTTACTCACACTCCCGCTGCCGCTGATACGGCCCGGCACCACGAACTGGAATCAGCTCATCGCCTGCTCAGAATTAATCACATTATAAACTAGAGACTTTGATAATGCAATAGTTTTTAATTGTCTTTCGTTTACATTCAAGTTTATATATGGTAATATGCCTTGTATTAATTTTAGGAGCAGACGTATAAATATGCTTGAAAAGCTGAAAGAAATTGAAGAAAAGTATACTATTCTTGAAAACCGTATGCAGGAACCGGAGGTCTATACCGATCCCGCGTTGTATGCCAAGCTTGCGCGCGAGCAAAAGGAGATACAGCCGGTCGTTGAAGCGTACAGGTTATACGAGAAGGCACGTCATGACATGGAAGGCGCGCGTGAATTGATGAGTGATCCTGAGCTCAAGGAGATAGCGCAGGAAGAGTACGAATCCGCGCAAATCGAGTTGGAACGGATGGAAGAAGAGCTGCGGGTGCTTCTGCTTCCGCGTGATCCTAATGACAGCAAAAACGTCATCATAGAAATACGCGGCGGTGCGGGCGGAGAAGAAGCTGCTTTATTTGCTTATAACCTGTATCGTATGTACACGATGTACGCAGAAGCTAAGCGGTGGAAATCAGAGATTGCCAACCTTCACGAGACAGAACTGGGCGGAATCAAGGAGGTCAGTTTTATCATCGAGGGTGACGGCGCCTACTCCCGCTTTAAATTTGAAAGCGGTGTTCACCGGGTGCAGCGCGTACCGGAAACCGAAGCTTCCGGTCGTATACACACGAGCACTGTCACAGTCGCGGTCTTACCGGAGATGGAGGAAGTCGATTTTGAGATAAACCCGTCTGATCTGCAGATCGACACATTCCGCAGCAGCGGCGCCGGCGGACAGCACGTAAATAAAACAGAATCCGCGATTCGTATCACGCATTTACCGACAGGTACGGTCGTTGAGTGTCAGGATGAGCGCAGTCAGCACAAGAACCGGGACCGCGCGATGAAGATACTCGTATCACGGCTTTATGAGGAGGAATGCCGCAAGCAGACAGAGCAGTTCGCGGCTGAGCGAAAAAGTCAGGTCGGCACAGGCGACCGCTCCGAGCGCATAAGGACATATAATTATCCGCAGGGGCGCGTGACAGATCACCGTATCGGTTTGACACTGTATAAGCTTGAGCAGATATTAAACGGAGCGATCGACGAAGTCCTGGATGCGCTGGTCATAGCAGATCAGGCGGAGAAGATGAAAGCTACGAAAGAAGACTTGGGATGACAACAATTGTAATCAGAAATGATGATTTATCATATGCGGTGGATATTTTCCTCCGCGGTGGTCTTGTCGCAGTGCCGACAGAGACTGTCTACGGTTTAGCCGGAAACGGACTCGATGCCGATGCTGTCGCAAAGATATATGAGGTCAAAGGCCGCCCTGCAGTAAAACCGCTCAGTCTGCTGGTCCCGGATTTAGATGTCGCGGCAACTGTCTGTGCCGGGATTCCGGAGTCAGCGCGTCTGCTGGCAGAAGCATTCTGGCCCGGACCTCTGACAATAGTGCTGCCCCGTTTTGATACCGTACCGGATATCGTAACAGCAGGCGGTGATACGATTGGCGTCAGATGTCCCGATCACCCCAAAACACTTGAATTTCTGCGTCTTGCAGGTGTGCCGGCTGCCGCGCCGTCAGCAAACATATCAGACATGCCAAGCCCTAAGAACGCAGAGGATGTGCTTTCATATTTCGACGGTAAAATAGAATGCGTCATCGACGGCGGTCTATGTAACTTAGGCGTCGAATCAACGATCGTTTCATTAACAGATAAACCTTATAAGATACTCCGGCAGGGAGCATTACCGGAGGAGGAAATACGCCGTATTTTAACTTTGGGGTAAGCATTGTGTATATCATCGGGATAACTGGAGGCACAGGCGCGGGAAAAACTACAGCGATGCGGGCGCTTCATTCACTGGGCGCTCTGACTTTGGACTGCGACGAGATATACCACGGGTTACTTATAACTGATACTGATATGAAAGCTGAGCTTCAAGCCAGATTTAAAGACGTTTTAACAAACGGTGTGATCGATAGGATGAAGCTCGGTAAAATTGTATTTAACGACCCGGCAGCATTACGGGAGCTTAATACAATAACGCACAGGTATGTAAGCGCTGAGATCGATAAACGGATCGTTGAGTGGGAAACACAAGGCGGAACCATCACGGCACTCGACGCAATAGCGCTGATAGAGAGCGGACAAGGTAAAAATTGTAATGTGATCGTCGGAGTCACATCACCTCCGGATATCCGAACAGCAAGAATAATGAAACGCGACGATATAACAGAGGAACATGCGCAAATGAGAATCAACGCGCAACAGCCTGATGAGTTCTACAAAAAATACTGCGACCATTTATTAGAAAATATTCATAACACACCTGCAGAGTTTGAAGAAATATGCATTGAGTTCTTTAAAAGCCTGCTTCAACAGTAAATCAGATGACGGTTCAATTGGAGGTATACTTATGAATCATTGTGGTATTCAGATCGATGTAAAGAACAAACCTGAGCTTGATCCCGGATTTATTCCTTTGTACAAGTTTAATGAAGCGTTTTTAAAAAACGCGGTTATGCCGTTTTCGATTGCAATAGAACGTAACGACAAACAGATTTATGTCAAGTCTACGTTCATTCATGGCGATGAAGCTCATTTTAACGCGGATAGCTACTACATAGATCGTCTTGTGAAATTCGAGTTGTGGCAAAAGGGCGGATTCCGGATATACGTCAAAGGCGCCGATTCGGTTTTCCAAACACTCAAACGCGCGTATTCACCGGGCGGTTCGCGCGCTTTTGACGCGGACTTCTTCGGAACCTTGTATCAAAATGATTTCGAGGTCATTTTATGTGATGAACTGCCCGCTCCGTTTGAGATCAGAAAGTCCGTCGGGCGGCATTTTGAGGGCTGTCGTATCGGGGTCGACTTTGGAGGAAGCGATTATAAATCCGCGGCAGTTATTGACGGCAAGACAGTTTTCAGCAATGAAACAGTCTGGAACCCTAAAGTAAACAGTGATCCTGATTATCATTTTAATGGTGTTGTGTCAGCGTTAAAAGAAGCTCAGCAGCATTTACCGCGTGTAGATGCTGTCGGTATATCTTCCGCAGGTTTGATCGGTAATAACCGTATTTTAGCCGCCCAGTTATTCCAGAAGGTACCTAAGAACCTTTTTGATTTGAAGGGGCGTGATATTTACTTTCGCGCGATAAAGGAGATCGGCGAAGATATACCGTTTGAAGTAGCAAATGACGGTGACGTAGCAGCGCTGGCAGGCGCTATCGGATTAAACAGAAATAACCTGCTTGGTCTGGCAATGGGAACCAGTTACATCGGAGGTTTTGTGGATAAAACAGGAAACCTTTCGAACTGGATCAGCGAGCTGGCTTTTGCGCCGGCGGACGCGTCACCGCACGCAGCTATGGATGACTGGACACGTGATATCGGAGTAGGCGTGCAATACTTCTGCCAGGAAGCAGTCATCAAGCTGGCACGAGCTGCAGAGATATCACTTGAAGGATACGACACACCGGCAAAGAAACTTAAAGCTGTGCAGTTATTGCTGGACGCCGGTAATGAAAACGCAGCGGCTGTATTCAGGTCGATCGGCTGTTATCTCGGGCATACAGTGCAGTATTATTACGATATTTACGGGGCTGACAGCATCTTGCTGTTAGGGCGTGTAGTGAGCGGCAAGGGCGGAGACATAATTTTAGATACAGCAAACGCGGTATTACACGATGAATACCCCGATATACATGTAGAGTTGCTGCTCCCCGACGAAGTGACCCGTCGTATGGGGCAGTCGGTCGCAGCCGCAAGCCTGCCTGATATAAAAATAGGTTGAGGGTCATAATGACCCTCAACCTATTTAAACTTATAATACTACGTCAAATACGCTTTTTTAACGTCCTCGTTATTAAGAAGTTCGCTGCCTGTGCCTTTCATTGAGATAAGCCCCGTTTTCAGAACATATGCTGTGTTTGCGGTTTGAAGTGCCATATTTGCGTTTTGCTCTATGAGCAGGATCGTTACGCCCTGGCGGTTGATCTCTCTGATGATGTCGAAGATGTTTCTTACTATTATCGGAGCAAGACCCAGTGACGGTTCGTCCATCATCATCAGCTTCGGGCGGCTCATTAATGCCCGCCCTACGGAAAGCATCTGCTGCTCACCGCCTGAGAGTGTTCCGGCTGCCTGCCATGATCGCTCTTTAAGCCGCGGAAATAAATCGTATACCCATTTGATATCATCGTCCAGCTTGTCTTTACGTATATACGCTCCGACTTTTAAGTTCTCCAGTACATTCAGATCCGGGAACACCCTTCGTCCTTCCGGTACCAGGGTTATTCCTTTTGCTACGATACTGTCCGGAGAATGTCCTGTTATGTTTTCTTCGTCAAAGAATATCTGTCCGGAAGCAGGTTTAACTACACCTGCAACTGTCCTCAGCGTGGTCGATTTACCGGCGCCGTTTGCGCCAATAATCGTTACGATCTCATTTTCCGGCACTTCCAGAGTTATGCCTTTTACAGCTTTTATTCCGCCGTAGTTGACACATAAATTATCAATCCTCAGCATCTTCAACTACCCCCAGATAAGCGTCTATAACATGATGATCGTTTCGGATCTCATCAGGGTTACCGTGTGCGATCATCTTACCGAAATCCAATACGTATATGCGCTCGGATATCTGCATGACTAGATCCATATGGTGCTCGATCAGGAAAATAGTGAGCTTGTAATTCTCGCGTATTTGACGTATGAACTCTGCAAGCTCCTGACTTTCCTGCGGATTCATTCCGGCTGCCGGTTCGTCAAGAAGCAGCAACGTAGGATTAGTTGCCAGCGCTCTGGCTATTTCCAGCCTCCGCTGAAGTCCGTAAGGCAGACTTGAAGCGATGTGATCCTTGAGGTGGTCAAGCCCCTGTTCCTTAAGTAACGCCAGAGTCTCATCGCGCATACGTTTTTCTTCTTTTGAATTTAAGCGGAAAGTAGCTGAGAAGATATTCTGCTTTGCCCGCATATGTTTTGCGACCATAACATTATCAAAAACTGTTAGTGATTTGAACAAACGGATGTTTTGGAATGTTCGCGCAACACCGCGTTTGGTTATCTTGTCCGGGGTATATTTCACAACCTTCGAATAACGGCCGTTATTCTCCCCTTTATAACCGGACTTCATTTTTCCCTGGGGGTGATTCTCCGCAATGACCTCGTCGTGAAATGATATCCTGCCGTTTGTTGGTTCATATATACCGGTGATGCAGTTAAAGGCTGTTGTTTTACCGGCGCCGTTCGGTCCGATCAGCGCAACTATCTCACCTTCGTTAACTTCTAATGTCACATTGTCTACCGCAACAACTCCGCCGAACTGCATGGTGACGTCTTCAAGACGTAATACATTATTAGTCATTGCTGTCACCTGCTTCCGGTACGGTCTTCGACCTGTTTACAAGTGTGAGTATCTTCTTTTTCCAATGATTAAGCATATACGGCAGTTCCTTGTCGCCCATGATGCCTTTGCGGAAAAAGAGCACTACGCACATGATGATAAGGGAGAACACAACAAGCCGGAAGCCGTTGCGGAACAAAGGTATGCTTATTCCTAAGAATGTACCTGAGTCAAGCCCTCTCAACCACCACTCAGAAGCGAATACAAAAAGCAACGCGCCTATTACACTTCCGGAGATAGAGCCGATCCCGCCGAGAACTACTATGAGCAGAAGTTCATATGTCATCGCGGCTTTGAAATTGCTCGCTATGACCGAACCCATGAATATCGCAAGAAGCGCGCCGCCAACACCGGTAAAAAACGAACTGATACAGAACGCCATTTGCTTATGTCTGTATAAGTTGATCCCCATTGCCTCGGCAGCGATGTCGTCCTCTCTTATAGCTTTAAAAGCCCTGCCGTATGAGGAGTTGACAAGCAAAACGATGACGCCTATGCATATAGCGGCAAAAAATACTATGACAAAAGTACTCATACTGAGAGAGAAGCTTCCAAAGTCAATAACGAATGCGTTTTGTCTTACAAAATTCCGAAGAGGGTTGGACCCGTTAGTGACGGGACCGAGCCTTCCCCACTGAAATACAGCGCGCAGGATCTCAGCAAATCCAAGCGTCGCGATAGCCAGATAGTCGCTTTTTAAACGCAATACGGGAAGTCCTATCAAAAAAGCCACCAACGCCGCTATCAACCCCGCCAGTATTACAGCTACTACGACTCCGAGAATCATTCCCGGACCGCCTATAAGGTTTTGTAAAGATTCAGGAAAAGAGAAATTTACAGCGCTGTCATAATACATATAGACACTATCCCTGTCGGCTACAGGTATAGTGAATATTGCGTAGAAATATGCGCCTATAAGCATAAATCCCGCCTGCCCGAGTGAAAATAGACCCGTAAAGCCGTTGAGCAGGTTCATTGAAACCGCAACAAGGGCGTAAATCGCGCCTTTTTTTAGTACCGTTAAAAGCATTGATAACTGATCGGTAGGTGAAATCAACTGCTCCATCACGATTATCAATAAGAAAAGCAACAGTAGCGAAATGATAGTATACTTGATTTTATTACTTTTATTTTGTGTATCTAATGTCATCACTGCCACCCCCTAAACCTTGTCGGTGGCTTTCTCACCAAACAAACCTGTTGGTTTGAAGACGAGAATAGCGATCAACAAAACAAAAGTAAACGCGTCGGAGAAGGTTGCCAGTTCCAGAGGAGTTTGGAGTATTCCCGCGCCTGCAGGTCCCAGTATAGTATCCAGCCCCTTAATGATGCTTTCACAAATCCCTATCAGAAAGCCGCCAATTACCGCTCCGGGGATAGAGCCGATACCGCCAAAAACTGCCGCGACAAAAGCCTTTAGACCGGGCATCGCTCCCGACGTCGGAATTACGCCGGAGAAGTTAGTGAAGTACAGGATCGAACCTGTCGCCGCAAGAAAAGATCCGATAATAAAGGTAGAGGAAATAACAGAGTTTATTTTTATCCCCATCAGCTGGCTTGTCTCATAGTCTTTTGCCACAGCGCGCATAGCAATACCGACCTTGGTATGGTGGATAAGCCATACAAGACCAAAAACAAGGGCCACTACAAGAAACGGTGTTATAACAGTGGCACGTTTTGTAGCAACACCCAAAACGATTACCTGATCAGATATCCACGGTATGGTCGGATACATCTGATTCAAACCGCCGGTAATATAGAGCGCAAGATTCTGAAGCAGGTAACTTACGCCTATAGCGGAGATCATAACAGACATACGCGGGGATTGCCTGAGCGGCTTGTACGCAACTCTTTCGATCGTAAAACCAATGAGAACTATCAACAGGATAACTAACGGAATTGATATAAAAAGCGGAACGCTTGCGGAGATATATACCATAAGCAGACCGCCGACCATAAAAACATCGCCATGCGCGAAGTTGATCAGACGAAGTATGCCGTAAACCATAGTATACCCTATCGCGATAAGCGCATATTGTCCCCCGACGGAAATACCGGGAAGGATATATGGCATGACGATATCCAGAAAATTCACTTCAGTATCAATTCCTTTCGCAAAGCTTAAAAACAACCAGTCCAAGTGTGGGGGCAGTTATGCCCCCACGCTCCGCGCAGCGGGTAGTTTTACCCCTACGCTGTTATACACCTTGGTTTTGCGAAGAACTTAGCTGACGCCCTGCTCCGCAATAAATACCCACTCGCCTGACGCGACGTCAACAGATTTCACGAATGCTGTTCCGCGCTTTGCGTCGCCATTGCCGTCAAATGCGATAGGACCTGTGACACCGTTGAACGAAAGGTTTGGCGTCGCATTCCGGATATCGCCAAGCTCCAGTGAGCCTGCTGATTTCAGAATTTCAAGGGCAGCGTAGTAAGCGTCATAACCGAGTGCAGTAACAGCAGCTACCTTATCGTCGCCGCCATTGTTTGCTTTTGCTGTGGCATCGCTGTTTATCCATGCTTTGATACCGGCGTCAAATGTCGGCGCTCCGCCTTCTTGATAGAAGGTGGTTACATAAACTCTGACATCCTTGCCTTGCGCTGCATTGAGGATAACGTTTGAGTCCCATGTGTCGCCTGCGAGGATCGGAACGCTGAGACCCTGAGTCGCGGCTTGATCGATGATCAGAGCAGCTGCTTCTGTAGAAGTCGGTGAGAAGAAAACCCCGGCGCCGTTTGCGATCGCACTCGCTATGTAAGTGCTGTAGTCGGAAGTGCCGTCGGGGAATGTCTCATAAATGCAGTTCTCCGCGCCAAAGGCTTCCATAAAGTAGTTGGCAAGACCAACCGAGTAGTCATCACCAAGCTTGGCCAGAACATATGCTTTTTCGGCATTGAAGCGGTCTTTGGCAAAGTTTGCAAGAACTGTACCCTGGAAAGGATCGAGGAAGCATATGCGGAAGTAGTGACTATTGCCTAATGTGACCTGCGGATTTGTGCAGGAAACACCGACAGCCGTTAAGCCCGCGTCAGCGAACACGTCGGAAGCAGCCATGCTGACAGCAGATCCGTAGGAGCCAAGTATGAGCGATACATTCGCGGCTACCAGAGTCTGAGCAGCAGACGGGGCATGTGATGTGGATGACTGGTTGTCAACGACTACGAGCTCCACCTTGTACTCAGTCCCCCCGATCGTTACTGTCGGAGTCTCATGATTAGCAAACTGGATACCCAGAGTCTCTTGTTTACCGCCGGCGCCATTATCGCCGGAAGCAGGTTCAAACACACCGATTTTCACAACTTTTTCGCCGCTGTCGCCGCAGCCCGCTACGAACGACACAAGAAACAACGCAGCGATGATTACAGATATTACCTTTTTCATCAATTTTCCTCCCAAAATAATGTATCATTTACCGCACATATTTGCGGACAAAGTACATTATAACAATAGAGAAGAGAAAACACAATACATTAATTTATAAAGAAATGAGCTTTATTCACTA
>Ga0123356_10002493_pt1 | contig 19662 bp, 17 predicted proteins | sample TergutEmb28metaG_2_FD_92546 | JGI IMG/M metagenome (GOLD analysis project Ga0123356, IMG submission 92546) | Embiratermes neotenicus P3 segment gut microbial communities from Petit-Saut dam, French Guiana - Emb289 P3 | ecosystem: Host-associated > Arthropoda: Insects > Digestive system > Gut ...
AGAAACTGATGTTTCCTGGAGTACCTATGAAATCATTTATTAATGAAGGAGGGAAGTATAATGCCCAGAAGAGGCAGTGTACCAAAAAGAGAAGTCTTGCCCGATCCGATGTATAATTCCGTGATCGTTACAAGACTTATCAACAGCATAATGCTTGACGGGAAAAAAGGCGTCGCTCAGAAAGTCGTATACGGCGCATTCGATATCGTTAAGGAGAAATCAGGAAAAGACCCACTTGATGTTTTTATTGCAGCCCTTGAAAACATCATGCCAACACTTGAGGTAAAAGCACGCCGTGTCGGCGGTGCGACCTATCAAGTGCCGATCGAAGTGAGAGCCGACAGACGTCAAACACTTGGACTGCGATGGCTTACAAGTTATGCAAGAGGTCGTAACGAAAAAACCATGAAAGAACGCCTTGCCGGTGAAATACTCGATGCGTCAAACAGCATTGGCGCAGCGGTAAAAAAACGCGAAGACACACATAAAATGGCAGACTCCAACAAAGCATTTGCACATTACAGGTGGTAATGTGGTAGGGTACGCGGATATACTTTTTGCTGTCTCGGTCAGTTCCATCTCGTCGACGGAATTCCCTCAACATCAAAAACCATATTCCGCGCACCTCATATGATATCTACAGCGTCAGAAAGGAGATGAGCCCGGTGCCCAGAGAGTACTCGCTGGAAAAAACGCGCAATATCGGCATTATGGCTCATATTGACGCAGGAAAAACAACTACAACGGAACGCATACTGTTCTACACCGGACGGACATATAAAATGGGTGAAGTCCATGAAGGTGCTGCAACTATGGACTGGAGACCTCAGGAGCAAGAACGCGGGATAACTATAACCTCAGCCGCAACCACATGTTTTTGGAAAGATCATCGTATAAATGTTATTGATACTCCGGGGCATGTTGATTTTACGGTTGAGGTTGAAAGATCTCTCCGTGTACTTGATGGTTGTGTTGCAGTGATGTGCGCAAAGGGTGGTGTAGAACCGCAGTCGGAAACAGTTTGGAGACAGGCAAATCATTATGATGTTCCACGAATGATATACATCAATAAAATGGACATAGTCGGAGCGGATTTTCATAATGTTGTTTCGATGGTTCATGACAGGTTAAAAGCAAATGCCGTCCCCATACAGCTGCCGATTGGTGCCGAGGTTGGTTTTAAAGGTATACTTGATCTTGTCGAAATGAAAACAGACATATATTATGACGATCTTGGAATGGATATGCGTGTCGAATCTATACCGGAGGATATGGTCGAGACAGCGGGAGAATACAGATTAAAGCTTATTGAGGCAGTTTCAGACTTTGATGATGAAGTAATGGAGCTTTACATTGAGGGCATGGATATTCCCGTCGATTTGCTAAAAAACGCAATACGAAAAGCAACACTGGCTCTGGATATGATTCCTGTGGTTTGCGGCACTTCTTACAGAAACAAAGGTATCCAGAAATTACTTGACGCAATTGTTGATTATCTCCCGTCACCGACTGATGTTGCCGATGTCGCCGGCATACACCGTTACACCGGAAAAACAGAGACCCGGCCCCCGTCGGATGACGCACCTTTTTCCGCACTGGCATTTAAGATCGAAACAGATCCTTTTGTTGGCAGACTGTCATTTTTCAGAGTTTACTCCGGATCCGCCGCCACGGGGTCGATGATTTATAATTCAACAAAGGGTCACAAGGAACGTCTTGGCCGTATATTGCAAATGCATTCAAATCACCGCGAGGATATAGAAGCTGTTTATGCAGGTGATATTGCTGCAGCTGTAGGTCTCAAGGACACCACTACGGGTGATACGTTATGCGATGAAAAAAAACAGATTATTCTTGAATCTATGGAGTTTCCCGAACCGGTTATTCAAATCGCCATCGAACCCAAAACCAAAGCCGGTCAGGAAAAGATGAGTAACGCACTTTCAAAGCTGACCGAAGAAGATCCTACATTCAAGACCTATACTGACGAAGAAACCGGTCAAACAATTATAGCCGGCATGGGTGAACTGCATCTTGAGATTATCGTTGACAGATTGCTGCGTGAGTTTAAGGTTGAAGCAAATGTAGGAAAACCACAAGTTTCTTACAAGGAGACTATTCAAAAATCAGCCAATGTTGATGTAAGTAACGTGCGGCAGACAGGCGGCAAAGGACAATACGCTCATGTCAAGATAATAATAGAACCGAACGAAGCAGGAAAAGGGTATGAGTTTACCAGTAAAATAACCGCTGGTGCGATACCAAAGGAGTACATTCCGGCTGTCGACCAGGGAATACAGGGTGCAATGACATCCGGAGTACTCGCAGGATATCAGGTTGTGGATGTAAAAGTCACGCTGTACGACGGTTCATTTCATGATGTAGACTCATCTGAACTCGCATTCAAAATCGCGGGAAGTATGGCATTTAAAGAAGCGATGATGAAAGCTGATCCTATACTGCTTGAGCCCATTATGAATGTTGTTGTGACGATCCCGGAAGAGTATATGGGAGACGTGATGGGATATCTAAATTCGAAACGTGGACAGATAACGGGTATGGACTCCAGAAAAGGAGCCGCGCAAATAAACGCACTTGTACCTCTGTCTGAAATGTTCGGTTACGCTACGGTTCTGCGTTCGCACACCCAGGGAAGAGGAAACTTTACAATGGAGCCAAGTCATTATGTACAGCTGCCAAAAGCGCGTCAAGATGAAATAACAGGCGGATGGCGATGGTAAAGGTAAAAATAACTGTTGCAAAATGCTTATAAATACTATACAATACCGTTTGCTGATAAAAAAGATTAAGATACATTATTATACCGTAAGGAGGATATCCAGGAAATGGCTAAGCAAAAGTTTGAAAGAAATAAACCCCACGTGAATATCGGAACAATCGGGCATGTTGACCATGGCAAGACAACCCTTACCGCTGCAATCACAAAATTTTTAAGTCTGAGCGGACAGGCGAAATTTGAATCTTATGATGCGATCGACAAAGCACCGGAAGAGCGTGAACGTGGTATTACGATCAACACGGCTCATGTTGAGTACGAGACAGACGCACGCCACTACGCACATGTTGACTGTCCCGGACACGCCGACTACATCAAGAATATGATCACAGGCGCCGCGCAGATGGACGGTTCTATTCTTGTTATTTCAGCAGCAGATGGTCCTATGGCTCAGACACGTGAGCATATTCTGCTCGCACGCCAGGTTGGTGTTCCGGCAATCGTTGTCTTCTTAAACAAAGCAGATCAGGTAGACGATGAAGAACTACTGGAAATTGTTGAAATGGAAGTGCGTGAGCTTCTTTCTAAATACGAATTCCCGGGTGATGATATCCCGATCATTACCGGTAGTGCCCGCAATGCTCTGGAATCAACATCAACAGACATTAATGCACCCGAATATGAGTGCATCGTGGAGCTTATGAAGCATGTTGATGAGTATATCCCGACGCCGGAACGTGACGCAGATCGCCCGTTCCTGATGCCTGTTGAAGACACAATGACTATCACCGGGCGTGGTACAGTTGCTACCGGGCGTGTTGAGCGTGGTAAAATCAACAAAAACGACAAAGTTGAAATCGTTGGATTTATGGACGAACCACGTGAGACAACCATTACTGACATTGAAATGTTCCGTAAGCTGCTTGACTATGCAGAAGCCGGCGATAATATCGGTGCATTACTTCGTGGTGTCTCAAGAGATGAAATCTGGAGAGGTCAGGTCCTTGCAAAGCCCGGAAGTATCAAACCGCTTACAAAATTCAAAGGCCAGGTTTATGTCCTTTCAAAGGATGAGGGTGGTCGCCACACACCATTTTTCAATAACTACCGTCCGCAATTCTACTTCAGAACAACAGACGTTACCGGTGTTATCACACTTCCGGAAGGAGTGGAAATGTGCGTGCCGGGCGACAATGTTGAGATGAACGTCGAGCTTATAACACCGATTGCTATAGAAAACGGACTCCGTTTTGCAATCCGTGAAGGTGGGCGTACTGTCGGTTCAGGTGTTGTAATCGCAACTACAGACTAAAAGTATGTATTGAGTATTCCATTTATTAAAAAGCTAAGGCCGGGTTTTGATCCGGCCTTTGTTTTTGCTTTATATAGACAAGGTTTTTATTGCAAATTAATTACAGAAAGTAACGAAAAACTATTGTAAAGAATATAGAATTAGTGTATAATGTACATCGTGCGCGCATATTTTATGGTCATAATGACAACAAGTTCAAACAAGAGCAAGCAACCCCGGAGGTGACCTTATTGTCGAGCAGGATATTTCAAAGCGTTATTATTCAAATGAAAGACGCAACAAATCGTCCGGTTGGTGTTACTGATCCGGATGGTATTGTAGTTGCGAGCAGTGATCTTTCGCTCATCGGATCAAATATCGGACCGCTTACCTCTCTCATTGAAAATAGTGAGGAAGTAACAACTGTCCATGCAGGCAAGACTTTTAAATCGCTCGGATCAGGTACCGCAGACGATTACATTGTATTTGCAACAGGTGAAGATGATTTTTCCAGAACACTTTGCATTATGGCATCTATAGCAATTTGTGAAGCGGGCATTTATTTCGAAGAAAACCACGATAAACGCACTTTTGTTAAAAGCATCATATCAGAGAACATATTACCGGGTGATATATATGTACGCGCTAAGGAACTTCGTTTCTCTCCGGATGTCGTAAGAGGTGTTCTTGTTATAAGGCTCGATTCACCAACAAATATTTCCGCAGTTGAATTACTGCAGGATGCTTTCCCTGATAAACAACATGATTTTGTTATTTCCATGAGCGACACCGACATAGTTTTGATCAAGGAAATGCCTCCTACAGGTGACATAAAATACCTCAACAAACTTGCTGAGATGATTCAACAGAAGATTTCAGAAGAGTTTTCTATTAAATCAGTGATTGGTATAGGTACAGTATCACGCCACCTGCGAGAGTTGGCGGAGAAGTACAAGGAAGCTTTGATTTCCATAGATATAGGGAAAGTTTTTGAGGCGGACAAATTAATTATCAATTACGAGACGCTTGGTATCGGCAGACTGATATACCAACTACCGACAACACTTTGTGAAATCTTCTTATCTGAGGTTTTCAAAAGAAACCCGATAGAAGCACTTGATCAAGAAACATTGTTTACAATTGATAAGTTTTTTGAAAACAGTCTTAATGTGTCGGAGACATCCAGAAAGCTCTTCGTGCACAGGAACACACTCGTATACAGACTGGAAAAGATAAGAAAAATCACAGGTCTTGACTTACGCGAATTTGACCATGCGATTATTTTTAAGGTTGCACTTATGGTTAAAAAGTATCTTATATCACAAGAGTCGAAGTATTAAGGGATATTATTCGAAATGATTAGAATGACTGAAGTATTTAAAGAATATGCAAATGGCACTAAGGCTCTAAAGGGTGTGACTTTTGAGTTGAATACCGGCGAATTTGCCTTTTTGGTAGGGCCGTCCGGTTCAGGAAAGTCAACAATAATCAGGTTATTGATTGGTGAAATAGCCCCGTCAGATGGCGAAGTCATCGTTAACGGTCAGGATATGGATAATATAAAAATGAGAAAGATGCCATATCTCAGGCGGACTGTTGGAGTTATTTTTCAGGATTTCCGACTTATAGAAAATAAATCTGTTTATGAAAATGTAGCTTTTGCTATGCGTGTTATAGGAGCATCAAGTAAGGACATCCGTCAGCGTGTACCTTATGTCCTTGAGCTTGTAGGTCTTGAATACAAAGCTAAAGCAAAACCGGACGAGCTCTCCGGCGGTGAGCAGCAAAGGGTAGCAGTTGCAAGAGCTTTGGTAAATAATCCACGGCTTATCATTGCTGATGAACCTACCGGCAATCTTGATCCGGCTCGCAGCTTGGAAATATTACTATTACTTAAAAAAATAAATGAACTTGGAACAACAGTTCTGGTTGTAACACACGAAAAACCACTCGTTGATAAGTTCTCCCAACGTGTCATAGCTATTGACGGCGGTAGAATTATCAGCGACGGGATGGATGGATACTACGACTATGAGAGTGAATAGAAACAGAACATTTTATTATATAAGAGAAGGCATAGCCAGCATTTTCACTCATAGCCTTATGTCTTTTGCTTCAATATGTATCATTGTTGCATTCCTTGTAATAATGGGAAGCTTTATTATGCTTGCGGTAAATATCAACTCACTTATTGGAGAGTTGGAAAACGACAATATCATACTTGCTTATGTACATGAGAATGTCTCGGAATCAGACGCACGCGCACTTGCTCCGACCCTTCTGGCCATGCCAAACGTGACAAGTGTAACATTCATCTCCCGCGAAGATGCGATGGAAAACTTTATCGGCAGATATGACGATCAGGAACGCTACAGAGATATAGATCAATCAGTATTTCGTCACAGATATGCAGTATATGTCGATGATGTTGCACTTATATCCGATACGCAACAGGCATTACGTTATGTCAGGGAAATAGCAACTGTTAATGCAAACCTGGCGATAGCCAGGGCACTTGTCACTGTGAGAACCGTTGTCAGCTGGGTCTCTGTAATAATAGTAGCCGTTTTGCTTGCAATATCGCTCTTTATAATGTCAAATACAATTAAGCTTGCCACATTTGAACGCCGCGAGGAAATTGCGATTATGAAAATGGTGGGAGCAACAAATGCATTTATACGATGGCCCTTTATATTTGAAGGTTTTATACTTGGAGTGACCGGTTCTTTGATTGCATTTCTAGCTATTTTAGGATTATACGGCCTTACGGCGGGCAGAGTACTTGAGTTTGAGTTCGGTTTCTTTCAACTGGTTCCGTTTTCGAATGTATCTGTCCCGATATTCATTCTGTTTACCGCAATCGGATTTGGTGTTGGTGTAGGCGGCAGCGGACTTGCACTTAACAGATATCTGAAAGTGTAATTAAAGCAAATCTTCCGCACTATACAAGGAGTACACATTAATGAACAACAAGCGTTTTGTTAGGATCGTCGCAATAGTACTGGCAATAATAATGCTATTATCTGTTGCAATGATTGCTATTGAAATGTTGGCAAGCTCTTCTGCAAGTGCCCGCGTCACTCAGGGGCAGATAGATCAGCTTCGATCTGAAAAAAGAGATTTAGAGCGTCAAAAACGTGAGATCCAGTCTAAAATAAACACAATAGAATTCGAGCGTATGACGGAGTTGACAAAAAAAGGCGTGCTCGATGATCGCATAATGCTGACAGGTCTTGAGATCGATAACATAAACTCAATAATAGCTTACTATGACATACTTATTAGAGAAAAAGAATATGAAGTGTATTTAGCCCAGGGCAGGGAAGACGCCCAGCTTCAAAAATACAGAAACCGTGTGCGCGACATGGAAGAAAACGGGATAATCTCATATCTTGAGATTATTTTCGATTCAACAAGTTTTTCGGACATGCTTGCAAGGATCGATTTTGTCGCTGATATAATGCGCGCTGATGAGAGCGCTTATGTCGACCTGATAGAAGCAAGAAATGAAACAGAAGCCGCAAAAGAAAACCTCGAGCAGGCAAAAGCCGAGATGGATGAAGAAAAAGAGGATCTTGAGCTAAAAGAAGCGGAACTCTTTGAGCAGCTTGAAGAAGCGCACGCGCTGATCACAAAAATGGAGAATGACATTGAGACTGAAAAGCAATTGCGTGCTATGGTCATTGAAGAAGAAGCCCGTGTACAACGGGAGATCAATGCAAAAGTAGAAGAACTTCGGAGACAGCAGGAGATTGAGAGACAAAGGCGTCTTCGAGAGCAGCAAAGGTCATCAGGCGGCAGCGGCGGTGTTAATGCTGTTACCGGGACGGGTGAATTGATGTAGCCGGTCGGTGGTACTGTTACAAGCGGATTTGGTGTAAGAAAGCAAACCGTATTCAACGATATGAGGCAGCATAATGGAATCGACATACATGCAGGCCACGGAACAAGTGTAGTCGCCGCCGATGGGGGAACTGTTATTACATCTTCATATAACTCATCCTACGGCAACTATATCGTTATAAGCCATGGAAACGGGATTACAACTCTTTATGCACATCTCAGCACACGCTCTGTTAGTTCCGGCACAAATGTTACCAAAGGTCAACTGATAGGACTTGTCGGCTCGACCGGCATATCGACAGGGCCACACCTTCATTTTGAAGTTACAGTAAACGGCTCAAGAGTTAATCCGTACTCCAAACTGTAATAATCATGGACAAAAGGTATTCAATGAAATTTGTACTAACGCTGGTGTTTGCTGCATCAGCGTTAACTTGCTTGATACTATCGTTCCTGTTCTACTGGCAGATGCGTCCGCAGCGTGAAACAATTGTTGAGCACAGTGACTTTACAGAGTTATTGGATGTGATTTCAAACAGATTTATCGGGACTTATGACATTGATGAACTTACAAATACTGCAATGCGAGCAGCTGTTGACTCATTGGATGACGACTGGTCATACTATATGTCTCCGGAAGAGTATGAGGAATTTCTAGCGAGCATCGATAACAGGTACTCAGGAATCGGAGTAGAGGTTGTCATTGACGAAGAAACCGAAGGAATCAAAGTATTAGGTATTCACCGAGATTCAGGTGCTGAAACAGGAGGAATAATAGTAGGTGACATTATTACTGCCGTAGACGGAGAGAGCATAATTGGATATACACTATATGAAATACGTAATGTTTTACGCCGCGAGATAGGTGAGACTGCTATTATAACAGTGCTTCGAGAAGACGGTGAGTATCATGATCTTACAGTTGTTTATGGCATTGTCTTCGCAGATCCGATACTCTTTGAAATGCTTGATGATAATATTGGTTATGTAATGCTAAAAAACTTCGAAGCAGGAGCGGCGGATGGTTTTATTGCTGCAGTTGAAGAGCTTATTAAGCAGGGTGCGGTAGCGTTTATTTACGATGTCCGTTCAAATTATGGCGGTAGAGTAGGTGAAATGACTAAAATCCTTGATTTTCTGCTGCCTGAAGGTGAGATATTTATATCTATAAACAAAAGCGGTGCTGAGCAAATCGTAAAATCGGATTCAAACTTCATTGATCTGCCTGCAGTTGTTCTTGTAAACAGCTTTTCTTTCAGCGGTGCAGAGTATTTTGCTGCAATGTTGAGCGACTATGAGTATGCAATAACAGTAGGTGAGCAAACGACCGGAAAGAATCGTATGCAAACGACGATATCACTATCCGGTGGTGGTGCAGTACATCTTTCAACAGGTGAATATCTTACTAAAAACCGTGTAAGCTTGTTTGATGCCGGAGGTTTTACACCGGACTATGAAGTTTCATTAACAGAAGAGGATATACTTCTTTTTAGAAGAGGTGAGCTTGACAAAAGTTTCGATCAGCAGCTACAAAAGGCTGTGTCATTGCTTGAAGAATTGTATTGACAAACAAGTTTAAGACTAATATAATATATCCCGATAGCAAGAACTGTGCTTTTTCTTTTTGCCCGGTAGATGTGGGCTTTTTATTTTAGAAAGGGTGTATTGTTATGATCAAAGAAGCAAAATATAAAATGAGTGAAGAGCGGCTTTCTGAGTTAAAGGAGGAACTTGTTTATCTCCAAACAGTCAGAGAAAAGGAAGTTGCACAGCAAATCAAGGAGGCGCGTTCTTTTGGTGATCTCACAGAAAACAGTGAGTATGACGAAGCTAAGACCGAGCAGGGAAAACTATACTCAAAAATAGCTGAAATCAGAAACCTTATCGAGAATGCTGAAATTGTCAAGGCTTCAGAGAAAACTGATGTTGTTGGTATGGGCAGTAAGGTTACTGTTCGTGATCTGGAGATGAAAGAAGACTTGACTTATGAGATAGTCGGATCGCAGGAAGCTGATCCCGCAGTGTTTAGGATTTCAGACGATTCACCATTTGGCAAAGGCCTGATGGATCATAAAAAAGGTGATACGATCGAAATCGAAGCGCCTGCCGGTGTTATAAAGTTTAAGATACTGAAGATAGAGTAACTTGAAAGTTGAAAGTTAAAATGGAAAACGAAACAATCGAAGAACAACAAGAAAATGAGAATAATCAAGAGCTTTCGGAGATACTGCAAATCCGCAGAGATAAACTAAGTAAGCTTCAAGATGAAAATCGTGATCCCTTCCATATAACTAAATTTACACGAACAGTCTTTTCCTCAGATATTATTGATAATTTTGAAAACATGGAAAACACCGACGTGTCAGTTGCAGGCCGTATCATGGCAAAACGCGAAATGGGAAAAGCGATTTTTATTGATATTCTTGATGATAAAGGCCGAATCCAGTTGTACTTAAAATTAAATGACATCGGTGAGTCATCTTTTGATGATATTAAAAAGGGCGACATAGGTGATATCATTGGCGCTGCAGGTAAAGTATTTAAAACCAGAATGGGCGAAATATCGGTTCACTGTACCTCGGTAGTTCTACTGGCAAAATCGCTTAGACCACTTCCTGAGAAGTATCATGGCCTGACTAATCAGGAGCTGAAATATCGCCAAAGATATGTTGATCTGATCATGAATCAGGATACACGTAAAACCTTTGAAATTCGATGTGCATTTATTAAGCATGTCCGCAATTTTCTTGATGATCGCGGGTATATGGAAGTAGAGACACCTGTTTTAAACACCATATCAGGCGGAACAACAGCCAGGCCGTTTATTACACATCATAACACGCTTGATCTCGATATGTACTTACGCATCGCACTGGAGCTTCACCTAAAGCGCCTGATTGTCGGAGGCATCGAGCGCGTTTATGAGATTGGCAGGATTTTCCGAAATGAGGGTATGAGCACAAAGCATAACCCGGAGTTTACTATGGTAGAGTTGTATGAGGCTTATGCGGACTACAATGATATGATGGACCTTTTAGAGGAATTACTCGGAGCAGCTGCAAAAAAGATATGCGGAACTTCAATCGTTCAGTGGCATGGTGAAGAAATCGATTTAAGCCCCGGATGGCCGCGTATAACAATGATAGAAGCTGTAAGAGAACACACCGGGATCGACTTTTCATCAATTAAAACCACTGAAGATGCAGTAAGTGCAGCGATGAATATTGGCGTAAAAATGCCCGATGGAAAATCATCCTCGTGGGGCAGTATACTTTTTGAGTGCTTTGATCAAAGAGTAGAGGATAAACTGATACAGCCTGTCTTTATAATTGACTATCCCGTTGAGGTTTCACCACTCGCCAAGCTAAAAGTGTCCGACCAAAGACTCACGGAGCGTTTTGAGCTTTTTATTTGCTGCAGCGAAATCGGGAACGCTTTTAGCGAGCTAAACGATCCAATCGATCAGAAACAGCGTTTCATGAGGCAGGTAGAATTACGAAACGCGGGCGATCTTGAGGCAGGCATGATGGATGAAGATTTTATAAATGCGCTTGAGTACGGCATGCCGCCAACAGGAGGGCTCGGGATAGGTATTGACAGATGTGTTATGCTGTTAACAAATAGTTCTTCTATCAGGGACGTAATATTGTTCCCGACAATGAAACCACTAGAATGATAAAATACAACAGAAGCCGCTAATGCGGCTTCTGGGAATTTATAAAGCAAAAAGTAGATATTACGTGTTAAAACTTGGAGAGAAAGATGGAAAAATTAACAAGTAGAAGCAGCAGGATGTATAAACATATAAAAAAACTTGGAAAAAGTAAGAGTTATAGGGATGAGCATAAGTTGTTTCTATGTGACGGAGAAAAACTGCTGGATGAAGCTCTTGATAGTAATGCACAAATAGAAGTCATTATAACATCAAAAAAAATACAAAGCACAGTACCCTCGAATATACAAGTATATTTAGCAGATGATGACCTTCTTAACTCTCTTTCTCCTCTAAAGAGTTCCCCGGGGATACTTTTTGTATGCAAGTTTCCGCAAATTTGTGATTTTACCGCCGGCTCCGGTACTCATATACTGCTTGACAGCGTTCAAGATCCCGGAAATGTAGGCACAATAATCCGCAGCGCTTATTCGTTTGGTTTGGGAAGCATTATTACAAACGAAGGTTCTGCAGATATATACAATCCGAAAACGATACGTGCTTCTATGGGAGCAATTTTCAAGCAGCCTATATACCATATAGACACAATCAATCTAACAAAACTTAAGCTTTGCGGGACAAAAATCATCGGAACGTCAAATGATAAAAACTGTACAGATATAGTAAATGCTGATCTGAGCAACTCGGTGATCATATTAGGAAATGAAGGACAGGGAGTCTCAAAAGAATTACTGGCGTTGTGTGATGAAATGATAACAATACCACTGTCATCAAGTTTTGATTCCCTTAATGTAGCAATAGCCGCATCAATAATAATGTGGGAAGCGGTAAAGCGTTAATGTAAAAGGAGTGTGTACAATATGTCATCACTAAAGTATTGGGTATGGCTTTCAACGTGCATAGGGATTGGCGCTGTAAGAGCTAAGCAGTTGCTTGAGCACTTTGGGACACCCGAAAAGGTATATCATGCACGTGACAGAGATTATTTAGATATTGACGGCATAAAATCTGATGATATCAAGCATCTTATGCAAAAAGACCTTTCGGCTGCCAATAAAATTCTCTCATCATGTCTTGAGTCGGGTTGTCGCACTCTTACTCTACAAGACTCCGATTATCCCGACAGGCTTCGTAATATTTATGACCCTCCGCTTGTGCTCTATGTGAAAGGAAATCTGCCTTGTGTTGACGACGAGGTTGTTGTTGGTATAGTAGGAACAAGAAACTGTACACCTTATGGCATCACAACTGCAGAAACCGTTGGACTCAAACTGTCAGAACGTGGGGTTGTTGTTGTAACAGGTCTTGCACGAGGTGTTGATACGGCAGCAACACGCGGAGCTCTTCGCGGCGGCACAAACACGATCGGAGTGATTGGTTCAGGCACGGACATCATTTATCCGCCGGAGAATAAATCTGTTTATGATGACGTTACATGTTTTGGTGCGATAGTGAGTGAGTACCCGCCCGGCACACCCGCAGTTAAGACACATTTTCCTGCACGAAACAGAATAATAAGTGGAATATCACTGGGTGTCGCAGTGATAGAAGCACCTAAAAAAAGCGGAGCATTAATTACTGCCGCAAGAGCGCTGGAGCAGGGACGTGATGTTTTTACCCTTCCCGGCAATGTAGATGCCAAATCATGTGAAGGCTCTAATGCTTTACTCCGTGAAGGAGCTATACCGTTTACATCTGCATACGATATCATTGATGAATATATTGAGTTATATCCTGATAAACTGAGAGTCAAGGAAAAAAACGAATCGAAAAAATCATTTGACAACCGTCAAAAGGTAGACTATATTGACTTAGGAAACCTGATTGGAAAACTTGACGGTGACGAAAAGATCATTGTCGAGAAAATTGGGCAAAACTCATTACACGTCGACGAGATTATGTCCGGCACAGGACTTAGTGCACAAGAAGTATTAAGTGCGATTACCATGCTTGAGCTGGGTGGACATATTACTCGCGATAGAAATGGAAAATGGGAGATAAATGGCAAGTAAAATGAATTTGGTGATAGTAGAATCACCTGCAAAAGCAAAAACGATAAGTAAATATCTTGGCTCTAACTTCAAAGTCACTGCTTCTATGGGCCATCTGAGAGATCTACCCAAGAGTACTCTGGGTGTAGATGTTGACAACGGATTTAAACCTGATTATCAACCGGTAAAAGCTCGTGAGAGCACTATAAAGGAGTTAAAGACAGCTGTGAAAAACAGCTCGAACATATATCTTGCAACAGACCCTGACCGTGAGGGAGAGGCTATATCCTGGCATTTGAAGGAGCTGCTAAAGCTGCCGGATGATCGTGTTTTCAGAGTTACATTCAACGAAATAACCAAGAAGGTCGTCAGTTCAAGCATTGAGAATCCACGGCCTATCGACATGGACTTGGTGGATGCACAACAAGCAAGACGAATTCTTGATCGTATAGTTGGATATAAACTCAGTCCGCTGCTTTGGAAGAAAATCCGTCGCGGTCTTTCAGCAGGTAGAGTTCAATCAGTAGCATCAAGAATGGTAGTTGACAGGGAAAGTGAAATACGCGACTTTATACCTGAAGAGTTCTGGTTATTAAATGTCGAACTATCAACTATTGATAGCTCCGGTAAATTCAACGCGGCGTTTTACGGCAATGAAAAAGTAAAGATTGAGCTGAAAAGCGAAAAAGATGTAAAGGCAGTGGTTGATGCTGTATCTTCCTCCAGCTTTAGTGTACACTCGGTTAAGCGCGCAAACAAGAAACGCTCTGCGTCACCGCCCTTTATAACCTCAACTCTCCAGCAGGAAGCCTCGCGAAGATTGGGCATGACTCCTCGCAGAGCTATGTCTGTTGCTCAGCAACTTTATGAAGGTATTGATATAAAAGATAAGGGAACTTTAGGCCTCATCACCTATATGAGAACAGACTCTCTTCGTATTTCCGATGAAGCTAGAAATGATGCAAAAAAGTTTGTTACATCTACTTACGGACCGGAGTACTATCCTGATTCGCCAAACTATTACAAATCAAAAAGCAGTGCACAAGACGCACATGAAGCAATACGTCCGAGTAGTGTGTTTTTGACCCCGGAATCGCTCAAAAACAGCTTAACAAATGAGCAGCTGAGACTGTATCGTCTGATTTGGAGCCGTTTTGTAGCAAGTCAGATGGCACCAGCGGTATATGACAGCATAACTATTGACGTAATATCGGCAGGGTATATATTCCGTGCTTCTAACTCTGTCATTATTTTCCCCGGTTTTACTGCAGTTTATGAAGAGCAGCATGATGATGAAAATGAGCATAAACAGTTTAAACTACCTACTCTTAATGAGAAAGACCCGCTAAAGTTAGATGGTTTAAACGAGGAACAGAAGTTCACTCAACCGGCACAACGATATACAGAAGCGACACTGATCAGGGCAATGGAAGAAAGCGGAGTTGGTCGCCCTAGTACTTATGCTCCGACCATATCTACAATTATGGGCCGTGAATATGTAATTAAAGATGGAAAGTTCTTGCGTCCCACACCGCTGGGAGAAGTTGTTGTCGGGCTTATGATTCAGCGATTCTCAGATATTGTTGACCTCAAATTTACCGCTCGTATGGAAGAACAGTTAGACAGTGTTGAAAAGGGTAAGGATGACTGGCAGCACGTTCTGGGCAGCTTTTATGATGGATTTATAAAGACACTGGAAAAAGCCGAGACAGATCTTGAAGGTGAACGTATCAGAGTTCCTGATGAAGTCTCCGACGAACTCTGCGATTTATGCGGGCAACAAATGGTAGTAAAATCCGGACGCTTCGGAAGATTTTTGGCTTGTCCCGGATATCCAGAATGCACATTTACAAAACCTCTGGTTATTGAAATGCCGGGCAAATGTCCCAAGTGCGGTCTTCGTATACTAAAAAGAACATCAAAAAACGGTTACACATATTATGCTTGCGAGCATCTTAAGGAGTGCGGTTTTATTACCTGGGATGTACCTGTTGCAGATAATTGTCCTCTATGTGCTAAGACTATGTTTAAGCTCTCGGGCAGAGGCGCAAGAAAACCGTTCTGTATAAATGAGGAATGTAAGAATTTTCTTCCCGAGGATAAACGCGGTTATAGAAAAAAACCGTCGGGAGAAGCTCAAGAGAAAACTACTAAAAAAACCTCTAAGAAAGAACCTGTAAAAAAGACTCGTGCCAGGAAATCGACATCAAAAAAGCCGGCTGCAAAAAGGAAAACCGGTACCGCAAAATGAGTAAGACTATAAGTGTTATAGGTGCGGGGCTTGCAGGCTGTGAGTCAGCATGGCAGCTTGTTGAAAATGGAATCAAAGTTAAGCTTTACGATATGAAGCCCGCAAACCTGACACCGGCACATATATCACCGGATTATGCAGAGCTTGTTTGCTCTAACTCCTTTAGAAGCAATGAACTCTCAAATGCTGTCGGTTTATTAAAAGAAGAAATGCGCAGACTGGGAAGTCTAATAATTCACTGCGCCGATATAACAAGAATTCCCGCAGGAGGCGCACTTGCCGTCGATAGAGTCTCTTTTTCTAGGCACGTTACCGGGAAAATAAGAGACCACCCGTTAATAGAAATTTTTGAGCAGGAATTAACAGAAATTCCGGAAGGTATTGTTATTATTGCAACAGGTCCGCTGACGTCAGAAAAGCTGGCAGCAAAGATAGCAAGTTACTTTCCGGATGAAAAAATGCTGAAATTTTACGATTCCGCCGCACCAATAGTTACTTTTGAGAGCATTGATATGAGTAACGCTTATTTTGCTTCAAGATATGGTAAAGGTGATGCGGATTACATTAACTGTCCTATGGACAAAGATTTGTATATAGAGTTTTACGAGGCGCTGATTACTGCAAAGAGTGCTCCTGTACATGGATTTGAGGAGAAGTTGGTTTTTGAAGGCTGTATTCCACTCGAAGTGATGGCAAAACGTGGAGAAGATACAATACGCTACGGTCCACTTAAACCTGTAGGGCTAATCGACCCGAAAACCGGCAAAGAACCTTATGCTGTTGTCCAACTGAGAAAAGATAATGCAGAAGGGACCCTTTATAACATTGTCGGTTTCCAGACCCACTTAAGTTTCAGCGAGCAAAAGAGAGTTATTGGAATGATCCCTGCTCTGAAAAATGCGGAAATAACCCGATACGGCGTAATGCATCGAAACACATTCTTAAACTCACCAAAGCTCCTTGACAGATTTTATCGGTTAAAACAAGATACACATATCCGTTTTGCAGGTCAGATCACAGGTGTTGAAGGTTATGTGGAATCCGCTGCATCAGGACTGCTTTCCGGACTTGAAACAGCACGGGAATTACTTGATCTGCCACCGGTTTGTTTTCCGAAGGAAACTGCCATTGGTGCACTTGCGGCGTATATATCAACAGGTTCAATATCTGATTTTCAACCAATGAACATAAATTTTGGTATAATCACCCCGCTTGATTATAAAGTCAAAGCCAAAAGGGATAAAAACCTGGCAATATCAAAAAGGGCGCTTAAGCAAATCGATGACATATCGATTGCTATTTCTGCCCATAAAATACAAGGAGGTATTTCCCGGTGAAAGTTATTGTTGACGCCATGGGTGGTGATAATGCTCCCGATGATATAGTTCTTGGTGCGATCAATGCTGTAAATGATTTTGAGGTTGAGACTACACTAGTCGGAAGAGGGGAAGACATCCTTCGTGTGTTTGAGCGTTTGGGAGTTAAGGAACTACCAAACGGTATTGAGATAATCAATGCGTCCGAAGTAATAGAAATCGATGATGATCCCGCCACAGCCATTCGTTTGAAAAAGGACTCATCACTAACAGTTGGGTTGACTCTTTTACGTGACGGTTTTGGTGAGGCTTTTGTCTCAGCTGGTAGTACAGGTGCATTACTTTCAGGCGCAACACTTATAGTCAAGCGTGTACGTGGTATCAGACGTGCGGCGCTTGCGCCTTATATACCAAATAGTACCGGTGGTTTTATACTGATAGATTGCGGAGCAAATGCGGAGTGCACACCGGAGTACCTCTTGCAATTTGCATATATGGGGTCTTTTTATAGCGAAGATGTCTTAAAAATCAAATCTCCGAGAGTAGGGTTACTCAATAATGGTGCAGAAATCACTAAGGGTACAGCACTGCAACACGAGACATACAAACTTTTAATAAATACCGATATGAACTTCGTTGGCAATGTTGAAGCAAAAGATGCAATGAAAGGAATGTGCGATGTCCTCGTTTGTGACGGATTTACCGGCAATGTCTTTCTTAAAACGGTAGAGGGGACTGCTTCGCTGATAATGTCAGAACTTAAAAGCGTATATAAAAGTAACGCTTTATCAAAGCTCTCTGCACTTTTGGTCAAGAAACAACTGTCCGGATTAAAAAACAAGATGAATCCTGATAGTGTAGGAGGAACAGCTCTTCTCGGTATATCAAAACCGGTCATTAAAGCACACGGGTCGTCAAATGCCGATGCGATCAAAAATTCGATAATGCAAGCCAAACATGAGGCAGAATCCGGCATAGCTGTACGGTTTAAAGAGAATATTGAGCAAATGAAAGTTACTATTGACAAATCCGATGGGGAGTCATAAAATTTCATATGTAAATGACTTTAAAGTGAAAGGGAATGGTTACGATCATGATTTTCGAAAAGCTGTGCACTATTATAGCAGAGCAATTCTCGATCAGTGAGAGTTCGATTACCATGGACACGACCTTTATTGATGATTTGGGTGTAGACTCACTTGATGTCGTTGAGCTCACTATGGCAATTGAAGAAGCCTTTGATGTCCCTGAGTTTGACGATGCTCTGATTTTAAAACTTGTAACAGTCGGTGACTTATATCAATTCATATCAGCTGCTTGTGATTAAGCGGGAGGTATATATGAACGAGCGGCAAATCTCTGAGCTTCAAGAAAAGCTCGATTACAGTTTTAACAATACTTCACTGCTTATAGAGTCCCTTACTCATAGCTCTTATGCAAATGAAAATGTAAAAAGTATAACTTCAAGTAACGAAAGACTGGAATTTCTCGGAGATTCATTACTTGGAATGGCTATAGCCCTACTTATATTCGAAAGTAAACCGGAGTTGTCAGAAGGGCAAATGACAAAACTACGGGCTGAGCTTGTTTGCGAGAAAAGCCTGGCAGCTCTTGCGTTAGAGATGGATTTGGGCTCTTATCTTTTATTGGGGCGAGGAGAAGAAAACGGGGGAGGACGTTGTCGTCCCTCTATACTTTCGGATGCTTTTGAAGCTGTTCTTGCAGCGATATATCTTGATGGCGGTTATACGCCGATCAAACAACTTGTTTCTGTCCATTTCAAATCACGTATTGAGAATCCGACTGTAGGCTACTCCGATTATAAAACTACACTTCAGGAGATCACCCAGGTAAAACCCGGGCAATCACTGACCTACGATATATCTGATGAGTTTGGTCCCGACCACGATAAATCTTTCACAGTTGATGTCAAATTAAATGGAAGAATTCTTGGCACAGGTACGGGGAAGAGCAAAAAAAGCGCAGAGCAGGAAGCCGCAAAAGCAGCTGTTAATCTACTAAAAGATAAAAAACGAAAGGAAAGTAATTAAATGCAGAATTTCACATTTTCACAACCCACAGTGTGTATCTTCGGTCGGGAACCGGAGAAAGCTCTTAAGGAACAACTATCAAAACGTGGAGTAAAAAAAGTCCTGTTTCATTATGGAGAAGGGTCGATAAAAAAGAACGGTATATACGACATGGTCACCTCTGTTCTGAAAGGTCTGGATTTAGAGTATATCGAGCTTGGTGGTGTTCAGCCAAATCCTCGTGTAACACTGGTCAGAAAGGGGATAGAGCTCTGTAGAGAGAACAACATTGATTTTATCCTTGCAGTAGGCGGCGGAAGCGTGATCGACTCTGCTAAGGGTATTGCTATAGGCGTTCCGTACGATGGTGATATTTGGGATATGTATATTGGAAAAGCTCACCCGACCGAGCAGGATGAACTACCTGTTCCTATCGGTGTCATTCTCACCATCCCCGCAGCCGGCTCCGAGTCATCTGAAGGCAGTGTTATTTCTAATGATGACGGGCAAATGAAAAGAGCAGTAGGAAC
>Ga0123356_10002494_pt1 | contig 19658 bp, 17 predicted proteins | sample TergutEmb28metaG_2_FD_92546 | JGI IMG/M metagenome (GOLD analysis project Ga0123356, IMG submission 92546) | Embiratermes neotenicus P3 segment gut microbial communities from Petit-Saut dam, French Guiana - Emb289 P3 | ecosystem: Host-associated > Arthropoda: Insects > Digestive system > Gut ...
AATCCTGCATAAAACGCAGTGCTGCCTTGCCGCCTGCGCCTATAAGGTTCGGCCACCCGCCAATTGTTATTTTTTCCGCAAGGTCTTCCAGGCTAAATTCAACCTGAGCAGAGCCGGGTTTGGCGCCCTTCATTATTTTCGCAAGGCTGACTTCGCCGCTTGACCATCCTTTTTCGAACATTGACATTGGCCTCATACGAATAACAGAAAAACGCCCCGCACCGGAATGAAGTCTTGCGCGTTCTTCTGGATTCGCCGAACCGGTTAAAATAAATTGCCCTTTCTTTTTTCTGTCATCTACCGCACGTCTTATATAGTTCCATATTTGCGGGAATTCCTGCCATTCATCAATTAAGCGGGGAGTGGCGCCAATAAGAACCGCTTTTGGGTTTATTTCCATAAGAGAGCGGATTTCATCATCGGTATCCATACGCACAATACTTTTGGCTGCCTGAGCAGCGGTTTCGGTTTTTCCGCAGCTTTTTGGCCCTGTTATAAGAATAGCGCCGGAATCTTTCAGGCGATTTTGCAGGGTCTTATCCATAAAGCGTTTTAAGTAGTTTTTCATACTTAAATTATAGGACATAAACCCGATAAATGTAAGGTTTTCAACCCGATTTTTATGACTTTTTCAACCCGATAAATGTAAGAGTTTCAACCCGATATTTGTGACTTTTATACCAGGGCGCACTATTTGGGATAAATCTCTTAATAATGCCTTTCTATCTTTTCTCTCCGCACTTTCCGCAAAAGAGAGCGCCCTCACGTAGCTTATTGCCGCATTTTGGGCAAAATAAATTATCAGCCTTATATTCCGGGTTGTTTGTTTTATTCCTTGCGTTTTTATTTTTAACAATAATGACTATAATTACAATTCCTGTGATTATAAGCATTAAAATTATAATAAAGATGTAATGATACATTTGAATGCCAATTGTTTCATTGTAAACAATTCCTTCATCACCACCTACAACAAAAGTAGATCCCATAAAAACTCCTTTATAAAGTTTATCTTATCTAATTGTAACCTTACGATGTACAGCTGAGTTTACTAACTCGACTTTTTCAAGCGCGCGTTTAGCGATTTCTGGTTCTCTGTATAACCAGTCAAGCGTTAAATACGCGCCGATTATATTCATGTTTTTCTTTTTGGCGCGCAAAGAAGCGATATTATAACCTTCTACTTCAATTTCTTTTATAAGACCTGTGTTATACCATTCTTCAAATGCCGCAGCAATATGCGGAGCAAGAGCAGAAATTTTTTCGACAACACCATCAACCTGATTTTCTCTGCAGTCAAAGTCATCTAAAAGCCTGGTTCGTAATGCGTTTTTTTCTAACATATATATCTCCTTTTAAGCCCAGCCCATAATTTTAAAATAATCATCTATAACATCATTGGTAAATAAACGGGCGTCTACCTCGACAATCTGATAATAGTATCCTTCAAAACCAAATGTGCCATCGTCATAATTTAAAAAGTTATTATACCACGCGTTTACTGTTTCCTGCGGTATCCATGGAAATCTGGACGGGTCTTCAATTGCTTCAAATTGAAGCTGATGCCTGACTTCATGTATCAATGTATCTACAGCTTGACCCAAATTTTCGGGATTTTCTATATTACGATAATCCAAATAAACATAACCATCGCCGGTACAATACCCGTTTGTGCCATACCCAAGTTTAGCGTAACAATCTTCTAATACAATTCCTTTTGCGTCAACGCCTAATATATCACCGAGTTTCTGATGAAATTCACTAAGTTTTGCTTCGCGCATTTCCATGCTCATGGTGCCCCATTCTTCCAGTGTCTTGTTATCAAACACCTCGGCAAGAGCTTCTGCAGATCTTTCAGATATTGATTCAAGTTCCTTGATTTTTTCTGTTTGCGTGTCAGCTTCTACTATCATATCTGCTGGTGTGTCTGTTTCTATTATTTTTTCCGCTGGTACATCCGCTTCTTCTATTCTCTCTGTTGGCCTTTCTATTGGCACATCTGTTCTTTCTCTGCCAGTATATTGATCAACAGCTTTATCATGAAATAGATCGACAGCAAACCCACGGAAGAAATTACTAAGTAAATCTCTTAAAAATTCCCTAAACCCTTCCAGGAAAGGTAATTCGCCTTTATAATCCTGGACAGAAGGTATATCAGAACGGTTTAGCACCCTTAGTTCATTTTCTGTTTCAGTATTATTATTGATATCAAACATTTTTATCTCCGATTACATCTTTTTCTATTACTTTATCATTGGTACGCCAAACAACCCCGGCGGATGTATCCCTTTTTATTCCCGCGTTTTGCACAAAGCTGATAAGTTCTTTTGCTTTTTTAATTCCCTGTATATTATCCCATTTGTCAAAATCATTCAGTTTCTTTGACCAGTACTCTCTGTATTCCGGAGCATCATTAAGGTTTTTTGTTCTGGCTGCCCAATCTCCGATAATGCCTGCTTTGTATTTTATAGCGTTTGAAGCCATTAAATATAATGGTTCATATAATCCTTCAAACGTACTTGCATGTTTGACAAAACCTTCAAGCGCTTTATTTTTGGCGATTTTCTTTTTTCTAAATAATACTATCAGAATAAAAATTATAATTGCCGCAGCTCCGACAGCGAGAATAAATATTAAATGCCCAATAGAGCCGGTGAACTGTGTCCCTTTCTCAGGTATACTCATTTTACACCTCCATTAATCCGGTTTATTTAATTTTACCCATGTTGCCGCATCATCAAGGTCTCCGCACATAAGAGCGTGACCAACGCCTAAAGTTGGAATAACTTTTTGCTGATCGTCACGCAAAGCAAGCCCGGCTGCCATCGTCATACAGTCATCAGGCGCAGTCAACCTGTGTACGATTTTATAATTGGTATTTTTTATCGCATCAGGAATTAACCTTGATGGTATTTGATCGACTATCATTATTCCCTGACCATAACTTCTGATTTCGGAAAGCATATTACCAAAAAGATCGGCAGCAACCTGCTGCGGATTCCCGCTGCCGCTATGATCAAGAGCCGGCTTTTGAAGCAAGTTATGCGCTTCTTCAACTACAGTCAGGTGCATTAATTTATTTTTACGCGCTTTTTCTCTGTATTTGTCATTATAGTTATACGCCGATACGCGGTATTCATAAAGCGCCAATACAAGCATTGACATAAGCAGGGCTTTATCTTTTATATTGGCAACCTTACTTACATTTATTACAACAGGCGAAGAGAACAATTCGTTAAAATCTGTAGATTTATTTACATTTAATACAAGTCCTCTTTTCCCGCGTGTAAGATACGAAAATCTGGTTTCCAATGCCGCTCTTATATCGTCCTGAACTTTTTTATCGTATCCGCGCATGACAAGAACGCGTTTTGCTGTTTCTATAACACCATCAAGTTTAGGATAATCATTTCTTTGGGGCATTTCACTATTCAGGAATTCTTCGCCTATTTGCTCTTGAACATATCGATACAAAGACTCATCTATAAGCACCGGCAAAACATCAGCCGCAGGCAGGCTTGCGTTAAATAACGCGGTTACATGTTCACACCTTGTCATCATGTCTATTGGCGCATTTTTTACGGCTGCCGGCTGGAAAGGGTTTAATTTTAACCGGTTAACTTTAACCCCGTCAAAAAATTCTACCCCAGGCATGTAAATACGAAACTTCTTTTTATTTTTTTCTTCTTCTGATAACGATGAATTATTATCAATAGCCGCGTTAACTTCCATTGCCCATCTTACATAATCATCTTTGGCAGGTTCTATTATCATAACAGGAATATTTCTTTTCATTACTTCGTTTATTATTGTCTTGCATGTTGTAGATTTTCCGCTGCCTGTAGAACCCGCGACAATGGCATGACGTACCAAAGCATCCGGTTCTAATCTGTATTCATTCTTTTGTACAACACCGGTATCAACGATTTTACCAAGACATATACTGTCTCCTGTTATAATCGCTGGATTACTTGCAAACCGTACAGATGTTTTAACAAATCTGAGCCCGGGTACATCCCGGCGCGGCAATGAAGTAGCGATAGACAATTCTTCGGTATTAAGCGGTGTGCTGACATATTGATACAAGCCGCCCAATACATTCCAATCCGCTTTTCGCGCTTCTACAGGAGCTTTATCGCTGATAAATGGAATTAAATCGCATCGATGAGCAATATCTAAAGCGCCGGAAGAACTATTCAATAAATGAGTTCGTATGGGTTCAACAAAACTTTCATCACCGGAATAAACAGCGCGAAGCATACCCATTACAGTAATTACATCAGCGTTGGATTTGCCAAGCGCGTATATACCTGTATTCCAAAACCCAAGATTTCTGCCCTTTTGCAGCCGCTGGCAATGCATATCAGTAAGCTGCTCGGCATATTGTGCAAATTTATCCAGATACTGTGTAGTTGTAGAAGTGGTTGCTCCTACTGTTTTTGTCATGCTTTTTTTCAGAATACTGCCGATTGAGCTTGTAATACCACCCATGAGCGGTGATAAAAAACCCAATCCTACACCAAGCGCTCCAATAATAGCTCCAATGCCAACACTTGATTGTTTTGCTTCTGATCTGTTTTCGCCGTCGGATACACTTCTTAAAACATCAGAATGGATTTCACTTCCCAGTTTTCTGAAATTATTGATAGCGTCTGAGATATCTTCGTCCGCGACAGGATCCGCTACGACCATCAGCATATAATCCTGTTCATCGCCGTTTATGTTCCGAATACCAAACGCTAACTGATCAAGTGTCTGCATGATGCCAAACTGTGAACTGCGCCTGAGCGAAGGAATACCGGTAATCGCGCCAATAGCTCTGTTATTCGAAAGATTCATGCCGAATTCAGCGCGTTCAGTTGGAGTAATAATCGGATGTAAACCAATGCCCGGCATACTGCTTGCAGCTACTTCATTAAATTGCGCAAGAGCCTGTTCCGCGTTTAAGGAAGAAGAAGACGTAGAGGTTGATGTGCCTAAATAAATGCTCGTTTCTCCCTTTTGTCTTTGCAATAAAAATATAAGTTTATGTCCCCATGTATGCAGCGAAGAGAGAGTGCTTTGCCAGCGCGAAAGTAAATCGTATTCTTTTGATTCGCTTGGATGTATAGGAAGGCGTATAACCTTAAGCCATGTTATATCACGTACAATAGCGTCTTTGTTTCCATCATAAAATTTTGGGTCTTCTTTGGCTAAAGCGCGGTAATCTATAAATTTTTCCCTTTGCGGGAGCAGTGTTAAATATCCTCTTTCCAGAAAATAATCCAGTAATTGCCTGTAAAAATTATCCGGTACAGATATCTCTGTTTTTAATTTCAACAGGTTTGGATCAATAGATCTAAAAATATCCTTAATCGTCGTGTCTATCTTTTCCACTATGCCTTCTCCGTTTATTTTAATTTACCGCGCCAGAAAATTAATAATAGTATTACGAATTTCTCCCGGCAGTTTAGCCTGCATAACCATACCAATGCCGGATGTAACAAGAAGAGGCCATAAAACAACCATTGAAACAGCAGCAACAGCCGCTTTATCTGTCCATTTTGACTCACCAATATTGACACTAATCATATTATCGCCGCAAGGAATAAACTGAACGGCTATTACTTTATCCAGTCCAACAAATTGCTTCCAATTGCCGCCTTTGGCGCGCGCCTGAATAGTGATTTGGTCTCCATAATTTAAAACTTGAGTATCCATGTCATTGTCCCGGCGTAAAAATAATTCAACCGCTTCACTTGTATTTTTAATTGTTTTACCAGGCGGAAGAATGTAAACATCGTTTTTACCCTGGGTTGGAGCCGCCTGGGAATTAACCGCGGGCGCCGGGACAGCAGATACTGCTGCTATTCTTACCGGCTGCGCTTCAGCTGTTTTATGATAAATCTGATTTTGATTTTTATAACTTAACCTCTGAAAAACCATACCCATTGCTACAGTTTCCTGAGGAAGTGATATTTTTATTACCTTGTTGGGATTTTGTTTTATTTTTGGAAGATCCACTTTGCCGAATTTGGTAAGTGTTCCCAATACGATCTCCTGAGTAAAGTACCACTGGCAATGACCGCCGGTCAGAATTACATAATCCAAATCACCGTGATTAAATCCCGCGTCATCCAGGCAGTCATGTATCATCTTACAGTATTGGGTTATGTAGTTCTCAAACATTTTTTCAAATACATCCCTGGATATCGGCGGGAACTCCATGTCTATATTAATCATCGATAATAACGCTTCAACAAAACCGCAATATCTTACAACGCCGTTTTTTTCTTTAAGAGTAGGGGAAATATTATTTTCTTTCCAGGTTTTACATTTGGTTAGATGCTTTTCCTTAAAATTCGCGACATTCGGCACACCGCAGTTTAACAGATGTGTTTTTACATAATCACATAACACCTCGTCTATTTCCCGTCCGCCGAGAGAAACATCACTGGTAACTTTTGGCCAAACATTGATAAATTCTATTTTTTCTTCCCTTTGAGGAGAAAAACTGCACAAGACAAGATCTGTTGTGCCTGCGCCCATATCTATTACAAGGACATTAGCCGCATTATTACCAGAAAAATCAAACTTGTCGCCTTCCAGTGTCATAATCGCGTGAATCGCGGCGGAAGGTTCATCAACACCATGAACATTTTTAAAACCTGTTTTTTCTGTCAATCTTATCATTGTTTGGCGGACTTCATCGGGCCATTTTGCCGGATAGGAAATATATGTTGTTTCTTTATCGCAGGAAGGAAAATTATTTTTTTGCGAATTGTATGATTCATAAAGATACTTTAAGAAAATTTCTGTGTGCAGGAGAGCTTCTTCTTTTTTTTCCGGATTTAAAAGGTTCATTTTAAAGTTTTGATGCAGAACACCTTTTACTGTAAAATTTTCTGCTGCTATTTCCGCTTCGTAACCAGTTAAAAACCTGTTATTCTCGCCTTCGAATACCAATGTTGGAACAATTGTTTTATTGTCAAATCTTACATAATCTGACATTTCTCTGGCATCCATTGGCTGCCCGTTTTTATAAGATTTTACTTTTACAATAGATGTACTGGTTCCAAAATCAATGCCAATAATTCTTTCGATACCATGGAATGGTTCCGCGCGTTTGGGAGCGTGTGGCGCCATATTCGCTGATGCGGCTGCAATGTTTGCATCTCTGGGTTTTCCGCAGCCCGGACAAAACTTTTCTTCTTCTTCAAGGCGCGTTTTACATTGTCCGCAAAGATTAGGTGATGGTATCTGTACAGCAGCAGCGCCGCCTGCCGCTTTTGGCTTTCCGCAGTTTGAACAAAACTTTTCATGATCATCAAGCCGGGTTCCGCATTGGAAACATGCCGCGGTTGATTGCTTTTGTTCAACAATATCAACGTCAACAGATTTTTTAGTTCCGCACCTGCTGCAGAAATTTTCTCCTGTTTCGAACTGTGTGCCGCATTGTTCGCAAAAAACCATTGTTCTCTCCTAATACAAGCATCCAGGATTTTTTTAGGAAGTTATTCGATAACTTAAGTTACCGAACAACTCTGTTATTTTTCTATCAATATTTATGTAATGGATAACCGTTACTATCTTTAAATTTACCGTTACATATAGCGATAAGATCTATTATCCACCAGACTACATAACCTATTAAGAAAAATATTCCTACAATATAAACTGCTGTAGCATAACCAATAACCCAAAGTGCGATTATAGCTATTCCGGTTCCGATATGACCGGTATAAACCCGATGAGCCGCCAGGAATATACATAGCATCAATGTGGTTAACCAATTTTTAGGCACATATCCCTGAGGATATCCAGGGAATTGAACCGGGGTTCCCGGAACTGGGTTTATATTTTGATTATTAGCAGGCTGGTAATTTACAGCATTGTTTGTTGTATAATCAGCAGGAGCGCTTTGCGAATTGACCGCACTTCCGCAGCCTGTGCAAAATTTTGCGCCTTCTTTAATACTTCCACCGCAATTTTGACAAAACATCTTTTTCCTCCTTAAAAATATCCATATAAGTAAGTTTATTTTTAATTACTGTAACATATTACAAAAAAAGCGTCAAGTATTTTAAATTGATAATGTAGTTAACTTGATAAACTGGTAAAGAGTTCCGGCATTATGCGCTATATAGTGTATAGTGTTTATTTGTATTACCGGCAATCGGACTTGAACCGATACACACTCGCGTGCGGTAGATTTTGAGTCTACTGCGTCTGCCATTCCGCCATGCCGGCTTGTTTACAAGTTTACCACAAAACCTGGTCATGAGACAAGTGGTGACAGTCACCTCCGCTGCATATTGGGTTGATATCAAGATACCCACACCACACCTAGCGTAGGTGACTGTCATCATGTTATAATTCTCTCATGAAATCAATAACAAAAGAATTATGGGTAAATACCAAAAAACCAAGAGAATTCATCAATATTACAGGAGAAGTAGAAGCGCTGTTAAGGGAGTCCGGCATTCAAGAAGGATTGTGTCTGGTAAACGCCATGCATATCACTGCCAGTGTTTTTATCAATGATGATGAATCGGGTCTGCATCATGACTTTGATGTATGGCTTGAAAAACTCGCTCCCCATGAACCGGTTTCTTCGTACAGGCATAATACAGGTGAGATTAACGCAGACGCGCATTTAAAAAGAACCATTATGGGAAGGGAAGTAGTCGTCGCTGTAACCGGCGGGAAACTTCACTTTGGTCCATGGGAACAGATATTCTACGGTGAGTTTGACGGCCAGCGAAAAAAGCGGCTGCTTGTTAAAATAATTGGTGACTAATGAAGCGCGGCAGCTTTGGCTGCAGCGGTAGTACCTGGGGTTATAATAACCAGGGTAATAATAACCTTGACATAGAACCCCCAATTAGGGCAGTATATGGAATATAAGTCAATTTTAGAGATATATATCTAAAGATATTTATATCCAAAGATATCGATCTTAATAAGGAGCCCTTTGTGAGTCATTCCACAGATAAAATCAGAAATGTCGCTATTGCCGGTCATGGACAAACCGGAAAATCAACCCTTTTTGAACATTTGCTGTTTGCGGGGGGTGTAATTCAAAGAGCGGAAACCCTGGATTCGGGGAAAACTACCAGCGATTACAGCCCGGAAGAAATTGAGCGGAAGATATCGATACATGCCGCCATGGGTCATGTTGAAAGAAACGGGATAAAAATCAATTTTTTTGATACCCCCGGTTCGTCCGACTTTAACGGCGCAGTTATTTTAAGTTTCCGCGCAGCGGAATTCGCTCTTTTAATGGTAGATGGAAAATCCGGCGTTCAAATTGAAACAGTTAAACTATGGCGGAATCTGGACTTAAGCGGAAAACCCAGGGGTGTCTTTATTTCCAAGCTTGATAACGATCAGGCTGATTTTAACAAGACATTGGCAGACATTAAAGAAAAATTTAAAGTTGATTGCGTGCCTATTACTATTCCTATGGGAAGCGGAAGCGGCTTAAAAGGCGTTATCGATGTATTACATGAAAAAGCATATATTCAACAGGGTGACGCTTTGGAAAAAGAAGAAACTATTCCCGCTGAATTTAATGATGCGGTTTCCGCAGCGCGCGAAAGATTGATAGAAGCGGCTGCCGAAGGCGATGACAGCCTGATGGAAAAATATATCGAGAACGGTTCACTCTCTATCGATGAAATGAAAACAGGTCTTGTTAAAGCTCTTGCCGCGAATAAATATGTTCCGGCATTCGCTGGCTCTCCGGTTAAAAATGCCGGTATTATTCCATTAATCGATTTTATCGCAGACGCAGCGCCGAATCCGCGGACAGCGAAAGATGCGACACTTGATGCCGAAGGCAAGGAAACACCGGTTGCTGTTGATCCTGACAAACCGATGTCGGCGCTTGTTATCAGAACAAATTATGATCAATTCTCCGGAAAACTTTCATGGTTAAAAGTTATTACCGGAAAACTTTCTGCGGATTCCGAAGCGATCAATGTCTCAGAAAGCAAAAAGGAACGTATCGGAAAACTTTATACATGCCAGGGCAAGAAACTTGAAGAAGTAAGAGAACTTTCTGCCGGTGATATTGGTATTATTACCAAAGCAACAACTTTAAAAACCAATGACACACTGGCTGCCGTGGATGGTCCATGTTTCGCTCCTTTGCGTTTACAGGAACCTGTACACTCGGTAGCAGTAAATGCACTTGCGAAAAAAGACGAAGACAAACTTGGCGAATTCCTTGTACGAGCGACAGAAGAAGACAAGACATTCCGGTTTCATTTTAATGGTGAAACAAAAGAAGCTGTTATTTCCGGCATGGGTGAATTACAGATTAATATCATACTGGATAAAATTAAAGCTAATCAAAAAATCGAAGTAGAAACCCGCGTTCCTAAAATAGCGTATCGTGAAACTATAACCAAGAAAGCAAACGCTGAATATACCCATAAAAAACAGTCGGGCGGACATGGTCAGTACGGTAAGGTGTTACTCGAAATTGCTCCACTTGCCCGCGGCGAAGGTTATCAGTTTATTAATGCTATTTTTGGCGGCGCAATTCCAAAGAACTATATACCCGGTGTAGAAAAGGGTGTAGTAGAAGGAATGTTATACGGTTCAATGGCAAGTTATCCGGTTGTAGATGTAGAGGTAAAGGTTGTAGACGGTAAATACCATCCCGTAGATTCAAATGAATTGTCATTCAGAATCGCAGCCCGCGGAGCTTTCCGTGAATCCATGAAACAGGCAAACCCAACGCTGCTTGAGCCGATTATGAATCTGACAGTATTTATCGAAGAAAAATATTTGGGCGATGTAATGAGTGACCTTTCCGGAAAGCGCGGAAAGATTCTTGGGCAGGATTCTACAGGCGGCATCGCCGAAGTGCGCGCCGAAGTTCCCATGTCTGAACTTTTACGTTATTCGATAGACTTGCGTTCGATAACTTCCGGAACCGGCTCTTTTAATGTGGCATTCAGCCATTACTCGCCAATCTCCGGACGTATTGCTGACGATGTCATCAAGGCACGCTCTGAATTCAAGATACAGGAAGCGGACGAATAGAAAACCCAGAGGGTTTTCTATTCGTTGGAGTTTTACGCATAGCGTAAAACTCCAGGACCATGTTAAAAAAAACCCTCGAATTCGAGGGTTTTTTTCTGCGCTAATCCGCGTAAATCCGCGGACCAATAATAAAAATACTGTTACCGTTTATCCACGCCTGTGTACTGCAGGTGCGGCTGAACGCATTTATACGCTGGACGTATAATTCTTCCGCCGGCGATAATTTCTTCAAGACGATGGGCGCACCAGCCTGCAATACGGCTTACCGCGAAAATTGGAGTATTTAAATCTTCCGGGATTCCAAGCATTTTATATACAAAGCCGGAATAAAAATCTACATTGGTACAAATATCTTTATCTGAACCCTTTACTCTTTTAAATACCGTCGGCACAAGCTGTTCAATAAGGCAGTGGAGATTAAATTCCTTTAACATTCCTTTTTCTTCTGCCAGCGCTTTGGCTTTGTCACGTAACAAGGTTGCGCGCGGATCTGTTATTGTATAAACCGCATGTCCCTGTCCGTAAATCAATTTTGTTCCATCGTAAGCCTGACCTTTGAGAATTTTTTCCAGGTAGGCGGAAACTTCTTCTTCGCTTTCCCAGTTTTTTACATTTTTCTTAATGTCATCCATCATTTCTATTACTTTCGCGTTTGCTCCGCCGTGTTTAAATCCTTTCAGCGAACCAATTCCCGCGGCAATAGCGGAGAAAGTATCTGTATCGGAAGAAGTAACAACATGAACTGTAAATGTCGAGTTGTTTCCGCCGCCATGTTCCGCGTGCAGAACAAGGGCCAGATCCAATAGCTGCGCTTCATATTGGGTATATTGCTTGTTTGGCCTGATAAGCGAGAGCAGTGTTTCAGCACTGGACAATGAAGGATCGCACTGGTGAATAATTAAACTTTCTCTGTCAAAATTATGTTTCTTGGACATATAGGAATAAGCGGCAATACTCGGAAAACGAGCGATAAGTTCTACGCACTGTCTAAGCACATTTTCCGGGGATTGATCTTCCGGTTTATCATCATAAGGATAAAGAGCAAGAACCGAACAAGCCAGCTTGTTCATAATGTCACGTGATGGCGCCCTTAAAATAACATCTTCCACGAAATTTTTCGGCAATGGACGATTTTCGCCTATAAGTTTATTAAAATTTTCCAGCTGCGTTTTATTCGGCAGTTTTCCAAATAAAAGAAGATAAATTGTTTCTTCAAAGCAGAAACGGTTTTGTTCGGAAGCTTCTGCCGCAATTTGTTCGACATCTATTCCCCTGTAAATAAGTTTTCCCGGAACGGCAACTTTTTTTCCATCGCTGACATCATAGCCATATACATCGCCGACCCGCGTAAGTCCGACAAGTACGCCAGTGCCGTCTTCGTTGCGTAAACCGCGCTTTACGCCGAACTTGGTGAATAATTCCGAATTGATGTAATCATTGCCGGAAATTTCCTTTAAGTGTTCTTTTAAATCCATCATTTTCAACTCCTTCCTTATTATTTATTTTTGTCTTCTTCACGTATTTCCACGCGCCGGATTTTTCCGCTTATAGTTTTTGGAAGCTCGTTTACAAATTCTATAATCCGCGGATATTTATACGGCGCTGTAGTTTTTTTAACATGGTTTTGCAATTCTGTTTTTAGCTCTTCCGATGATGAATAACCTTTTGCCAGTACTACGGTTGCCTTTACTACTGTGCCGCGTTCTTCATCCGGAACACCGGTAACAGCACATTCAAGCACAGCCGAATGTTCCAAAAGAGCGCTTTCTACTTCGAATGGTCCTATTCGGTAACCTGAACTTTTTATTACATCGTCATTGCGTCCAACAAACCAATAGTACCCGTCTTCATCTCTCCACGCGACATCTCCTGTAAAATAAATGTCATCGTGCCACATGCTGGCTGTAAGTACATCATCCCGGTAATAACCGCTGAACATTCCATAAGGTTTACGTTTATCTGTCCTTAAGATTATTTGACCTTCTTCGCCCATATTGCAGGAAGTTCCGTCTTCACGTAACAGATCAATATCGTAACCGGGCGCTGGTTTACCCATGGAACCCGGCTTTGGTTCCAGCCAGGGCCATGTGCAGAGAGAAACTGTAAGTTCTGTCTGCCCGTAACATTCCCTAAGTTTTATACCGGTCCCTGCCAGGAATTGTTCAAATATTTCCGGGTTTAACGGCTCACCCGCTACACAGCAATATTTTAATGCGGAAAAATCATACTTCTTTAAGTCTTCTTTAATGAAAAAACGGTATATTGTCGGCGGAGCGCAAAAACTTGTAAGGCGGTATTTACTCATTATTTCCAGCATTGTGGCTGGCACAAAACGGTCGTAATCGTATATAAAGATTCCCGCTTCACATAACCATTGTCCGTATATGCATCCCCACGCCGCTTTTGCCCAGCCTGTATCGGCAACTGTCAGGTGCAATCCGCTTTGAACCACCCTATGCCAGAATTTTGCTGTCGCTATATGTCCAAGCGGATATGCAAAATCATGGCGTACCATTTTTGGCATTCCCGTTGTGCCGGATGTAAAATACAAAAGCATGATGTCGCTATTTTCGTTTACTATAGCCGGTTTAATAAAATCTGGAGAAGCTTTATTCATAAGCGGCTTAAAATCAACCCAGGACAATAATGGTTCAGGCATTGGGAACCCGGACTGTGCTTCGTTATTCGAACCGTAAAATCCGGCGGCTCCGTCAGTAATACTGCCGGTAAAAGGATCATTGTGTCCCTTTTTTGTTCTGGCGGAAAAACGTTCCTTTAATACATCCGCGGGATTGTAATCATCTTTTGTATGAACCGACCGGACAAACGCTTTGTATTTTAAGTATATCATCCCGTGAGATTCATCGCTTCGTTCCATGATCGCTTCAGCTTCATCAATGCGCTGCATTAATTCAAGATCGTCTACACATATAATTCCCTTAATATCTGCGGCATTGCATCTGTAAACAATATCTTTGGTTGTAAGCAAATGCGTAGCTGGTATCGCAATCGCGCCAAGTTTGTGCAATGCCAGTATCACCGGCCAGTATTCCCAGCGGCGTTTTAATATCAACATTACAGGATCGCCTTTACCGATTCCGGCTTCCTGTAAAACATTGGCGGTCTTGTTTGAATAATTCATGATTTCCATGAAAGTAAATGCCGCCTCCGCTCCTTTTTCATCGCACCATTGCAATGCCCGTTCATTTCCTTTTTTCTTCGCGAGTTCGTCAACTACGTCATACGCGAAATTAAAGTTTTCCGGGATATTGACGGTATAATTTTTATAAAAATCCTCGTAGGATTCAAAATCTATTCTTGGTAAATATTTGTCTAACAAAGACATATTAATTAATCTCCTATATTATCTGCTCAACAACCTGGTTTGTTATCGAACAAGTTATGTTTATATATGCCGTTTATCAGGCAGGTATAAACTTCTTAAAATACAATTGCCAAAAAACGGGCTGCTTTTCCGCCTAAAGCTTTCATGCCATGAGGCTCGGTGGAATTGTAATAAACGCAGTCACCCGGATTAAGTTCAATATCATGGCCGCTGATCGATATCAGCAGCCGCCCCTCCAATACATAATTAAATTCCTGCCCGGGATGGGTGTTTATATTTACTTGTTTGTTTTCGGTTTCTGCGGACGCTTCAACAATAAACGGTTCCGCTTTTTTGCCGTGGAAATTGTATGCGAGATTCCAATAACTATACATTGGCCGGCGGCTTACTTCCGGCGCCTGCCCTGAGCGCGTAACGCAGTAAGTTTTTAATTTGGATGCCGCCCCGCTGAATAATTCCGATAAATCTACCCTGAACCGGGCAGCTATTTCTACCAAAGCGCCTACAGAAAAATCCTTTTCTCCGGATTCCCACGCCGCGTATTCAACCGGATCAAAACCTAGTTCCTTCGCCAGAGCTTCTATGGATATTTCTTCAATTTCCCTTAATACTCGTACACGAGCCGCGATTTCTTTTACATTTTCCTTCATAATCTCCTCCTGTAAGACTTACCTGGATCAAGTAGTCATACGAGTCTCCACTGTCCCGTTAGAGCGGGCGATGAAGACTGCCGGTGGTTTCCGGGTAAAAAACCCGTTTTCCACAACGCCGGGGATTTGATTCAATTCTGTTTCCAATAAAGAAGGGTCTGGCGGTTTGCCAGATTCATTTAAATCTCTTTCGAAGCGGATATCCAGAATCAGATTTCCATGTTCGGTAATAATCGGCCCGGCTTTTCTAATTGCCTCTCTAAGTATAACACTTGCGCCGATTTTTTCAAGTGCTTTTATTACCTGTACTCTGGCTGCCGGAATAACTTCTACAGGAACCGGAAAGCCGCTTCCCAGAGATTCTGTCAATTTGGATTCATCTACAATAATCGCGTACGCAGAAGACGCGTATGTAGCTAACTTTTCTATTAACAGTGCGCCGCCGCCGCCTTTAATCAAACGGTTATACGGATCAACTTCGTCCGCGCCGTCTATTGTTAAATCCAGCCCGGCAGAAAGTTCCCTGGAATTAAGCGAATAAAAAGGTATACGTAATTTTTCACATTCGATCTCTGCCTGAAAACTGGTAGCGAACGCGCAAATGTCCCGTAACGCTCCCTGTTTCAGAAGTTCGCCAACCATGCGGACCGCGTGAATGGCAGTTGAACCTGTACCAAGCCCGAGTTTCATGCCGCTCTTTACCATATTTTGAACAACTGCCTTGCCGGCTGCTTCTTTCATTAAGCTGATCGTATCTTGTTCCATGTATTCGCTCCCGAATTATTTACCTGTAATAAAAGTTTTTCCGGAATTTCTCCGCCTGTAAAACGCGCGTATTGCAGGCAGGCCTGACGTATAACCATATCGTATCCATTGAGCGTTCTGCAGCCTGCCGTAACCGCTCTTTTTAAAAATGGCGTAACTGCCGGAGTATAGATTAAATCCATCACGACTTCCTTTCCGGTAAATGAATAAAGTTCCAGAGGGTCGTTTGAAAAATCCTGCTTATCCGCATCAGAGTTGTCAGATGAATTTTTTTTATTATTATTTGATTGAGGAACGGTTATTTCATAACCTTCCATTCCGACAGAACTGGTTTGTATAATAATGTCACAGAATTTGGAAATTTTTTCTATTCCCTGACTATCCAGTCCTCCCCATTTGAATTTATAAAGAGAAGCTAAACTTCTCGCTTTATGAACAGTACGATTTAATATCAGCGCCTTGCCGCCTAACCGATGTACTTCCGAAGCTACAGAGCGGGCAACACCTCCGGCTCCAATAATTGTAATCTTCAGGTATTTTAAAGTTTTTTTACCCAAAAATTTTAAGAGTGATGTTGAAAAACCTAAACAATCGGTATTATCCCCGGTCCAGCCATTATCGGAATAAAACATTGTATTGCACGCGCCTACCGCTTGCACAACCGGTGATATTTTTTTTAATTCGGGAAGCACTGTTTCCTTATAAGGCACAGTTATTGAAAGTCCCTGAACTTTTAATCCTTTTGCGAGTTCCAGAAAATCTTTAATGGAGTTTGCAGGAAAAGGTACATAAACGGCGTTTGTATCTTCGAGTTTAAAAACTGTATTAAAAAACCAGGGACTGACACTGGCTTTTAATGGATAACCGACAACTCCGAATACTTTTGTCTTATTTGTAATGTTACGAAAACGGTATAACTCAGACAATTCCCGGACATCCATCTGTCCAGGAGCTCCGGGTGTTTCATTTTCAGATAACGCACTGGAATATGTAAGAAACGAGCCGAATCTTTCCGCAAGAATTCTTGAATAGATTCCATAATGTCCCATACAAATTATTATCTTATCCTGATTAACACATTTTTTAGATGCCTGAAAAACTTTTAAAACCTCATTTGTAGATTTTACTGATACTGCTACTTTTATTATTTCGTCTCCGGAACGCTGCATGGATTTCATCTTGGCGGGGATATCGTCTATAACGCCGTTTACGTTATGTACAGAGCGTATTATTCTTGTTCCAAAAGTACGGGCTGCTTCTTCCAGGCTTGGTACATCGAAATCTTCTTCTATATCGACATAAGCGAAATTATATCTGCTGTCGGCTTTCGCGTAAGCGAGTCCGTTCGCCAGCATTTTAACTCTTGCTCCTTCGCCGCCTGTAAAATAACCTCCATCAATATCCCGTCTTATCGTAAGAATAACCGGAAGGCCTGCGAGTTCGGGGAAACGGCGTATGTGCAATCGTTCATCGGGGTCAAGACAATCTACCCTGAATTCGGCAATGTCGGTGAACTTACGGTATTTATCCAGTATTTCCAGATTTCGTTTGATTGTTTTCGCTGTCAGGCATAAGCAAATTTTTGCCATTGTAAATATGTCCTTTAATAATCAGGGCGGAATATATAAATAGCAGAAACTTGTTCTGTACTGTTAAAATTAACCCTTAGCATTACCGGCCAATCCATGCCGGTTATCGGCAGTAATATAAATTCTCCCCTGTCCAACGCGGCATTTCCAAGAGCCTGTAATACAGCCGGTTTCCTGTCTCCGTTGGATATACCATGAGTCGATGCCAGCTTAACCTGCCAAATACGATCCCTATAGATATAAAAATCCGCTCCATTGTATTGAAATACAACATCATCCTGCCAGACATCATTACCTCTTTGCGCGATAACCGATCTTGGCGGCCCGAACTGTTCAAGAAGGTCAACCATCATCATACCGACAAAAGAAAGCTGTTCTTCATTACCAAGCCCTGCATATACCGGCTGGTTCTGCGCGTTTAACATAAAAGTGAGAAAAAAAGAAAATAATAAAAAATAAATTCGTTTCATTTTTTGAGCCATCACTATCATTGTTATACCCAGAATTATTAGTGATATACTAAAAACGAGTTTGATTACATCAAGCGCAAACACCATATATCCACCAAATAATCATATATAATGATAGTTAATACCGCCGCCTCATTAACAATGATATACAAAGCGTTAACATTATTAAACCAGCTATAAGCTGAATTATTGCTCTTATCATATAACCTCAAAAATCAGTTTATTGTTATATTAATGATCCTTTTTCATCATAATATATAACGATACCTAATACCGCCGCTTCACCAGTAAAGTGATACATAGAGTAACTAGTATAATATTGGCTATTAGTTGTATAAAAACATTTACCATATACCCTCCTTAAACCACTTAATTACTGTATCTATCTCAGAAATTATACCAGAGATGCCAGCCAATAATCCACAAATTATCAGTATTTTCATAAATAAACGATCAGGTTTATTCATTACCTCCAGCATCTTTTCCAGTGTTCTGTTTATATTATCCAGTTTATCAGTAATTTTTGCCATATATTACTCCCTAATTTCCGTAAAAAACCCAGGCATTGCCGTTTACCCGTAGTATTCCTTCAGCGGAAATCCAGACATTAAATCCAGAGCGTACAGGGAAGACCGGCTGCTTCCCCTCTTCAAAGATAAGCGGCCCTGCAAATGGGGAAGAACCGTACCATGGACCGGCAGGAACAGGGAATGGTTTCAATTCAACCGCTTCAGGAACAAGCCTGCGTCTGTCAAAATTGCTGGAAACAGTTCGTTCTGCCACAGAACGCCAGTTTACAAGCCAGGGATCTTCGCAAACCGCCTCGCCTAACAAGCCGTCAAAAAGTTCCCTGAAACGAGGCCAGTCAAAATTCGCCGGGATTCGTGAATAGTCCCCCTCATTTGCAAGAGCAAGTTCCCAGTAAAAAACAGTATCTGGGCCTGCTTCCCAAGTTAAACACAGGCTGTTTCCGTTTACATCGAAGGGGAAAAGCGCTCCTGCCGGTTTAAAAAGCCCGGGAATCAAATTGTGTTCAGGCCAATAAGGCCAGGCAGTAATTGGGTTGGTCCATGTTACCGGGATTTCTATTTTTAAATCTTCTCCCGGTTTGATGTCTTTTACCTGTTTCCAGCCTCCCGGGTCTACCCATTCCACACACCAGTTAGGCTCCCCCAGTAAAGAAACCCAATACTCCAGCGTTTTTGGCAACTCCACCTTATAACTGGAGACAGAAAGATCATCACAGCTGAAAAACTGGACCACGATAACAAACAAAACTGTCAGTCTAAATAAAGATGTTTTCATGTATATATATGGCGCGCACATGCGTGGCGCTTGACCGAAAATGCAAATATTTGCCAATGTATGCTTAAAAAATTTATTTGGTGTCCTGTCAGGGGCCAAAAAGCACCATGCGGGGCATGGCACTTTTTACCCCTGACACCCCTCAAGTAATTATTGAGCATACATTGGCACAGCTACTGGGTTAAATTAATGTCTTTATTATATAAGATGCCTGCGTCGTTTTGAACGTTAAATTGATTTTTTCTATAAAACATGGTATCTTGTATATTCTAAGACAAATATAGGAGATACATATGAAAAAATCCATGAAATATAGAAATATCAGGGGTTAATTTCCCTCATCAAAATTAATAAACCACGAACCACACGAAGGTTCGTGATATTGCGATAATTACTTATAGTTAATTCGCACCCATACGCTAAATACTTGCTACATAAGGACTTAGCGTTGCTAGTTCGGTACATCTGAACTACAGGAAAGTTGATGTTATCAGCCGTG
>Ga0123356_10002495_pt1 | contig 19650 bp, 18 predicted proteins | sample TergutEmb28metaG_2_FD_92546 | JGI IMG/M metagenome (GOLD analysis project Ga0123356, IMG submission 92546) | Embiratermes neotenicus P3 segment gut microbial communities from Petit-Saut dam, French Guiana - Emb289 P3 | ecosystem: Host-associated > Arthropoda: Insects > Digestive system > Gut ...
TACGGCGCCCGGTTCCGCCACTGGCTGGTCATGGACACACCTAAGCCATATGACTCCTGCGGCAACGGCTCGGCCATGCGGGTGGCGGCTGTGGGCTGGCTCTGCCACTCACCGGAGCAGGTTTGCCGCTGGGCCAGCGTCACCGCGCGGGTGACACACAACCATCCCGAGGGCATCAAAGGCGCCGCCGCCACCGCTCTGGCCATCTACCTGGCTCGCACCGGGGCGACCAAAGCGCAGATCAAGGCCCAGATCGAAAAGCGTTTTGACTATGACCTGAGCCGTAGCTTGGACCAAATACGGCCCGGCTACCGGCGTTTCGAAACCTGCCAAGCCACCGTGCCCGAGGCCATAACGGCCTTCCTCGAATCGACCGGCTTTGAAGACACCGTGCGTCTGGCGGTGTCGCTGGGAGGCGATTCCGACACGCTGGCGGCCATCGCCGGTTCAATCGCACAGGCCGCCTATGGCATCCCGTCTGATCTTGTCGACCAGGCCAGGCGTCGCCTAGACCAGCCGCTGCTTGAAGTGATCGAAGCCTTTGACCAGGTGGTGTCAGATGCGCCTCAGCCTCCGGTAATCTGAACAGCGTGACGGGGCCATCACGCAAGCCGCATCTTCTGCCGCGCGGCGAACGCATCAGGGCACCATTTGAGTTGCGCCTGCCACCAGCTCGCCATCAATTGGAGTGGCGCGCTCTGGACAGCCGTGACGCCGCCCAATTTGCCTCCTTAGAGGCGCAGAACTCCGGTCAGATTGCCTCCGAAGAAGCGCCCATCCCGTGGGATGTGGTGATTGCGCCAGGGCCCGATGGCGAACCATGCACCCTGGGCGGGTTCGACCAGGCTGGGGTTTTGCGAGCGGCGGTGGCCTTGCAGCTGTGGCCGCCGGCCGAATCCGGCACCGTTCTGGTGCGCGGCGTGGTTGACCCGGACTGGGCCGGGCGCGGCATTGGTCGCGCCTTGATGGCCTGGGAGGAAGGCCGAGCCCGGCAAATCCTGGCCGGGCTGCCGGGTAACGGGCCGGCCTGCCTGGTGACCTACGTCGATGAAACGGCCGCCAGCCACCGCCGTTTGGTCATGGCGGCTGGCTTTTCGACTTGGCGCAGTTACTACCGCCTGAGGCGTGACCTGCAAGCCCCAATCCCGCATTTCGACCTACCGGACGGAATGCTTTGGCGAGCCAAGGACCAGGTTGATCCAGAAGAGGTCCGCCAGGTTTACAACGTTGCCTCAGCCGATGGTTGGGCGCCAGGCCCAATGCTCAAGGGTCAATGGGACCGGCGCTGGGATGACTACCGCCCAGAATGGTCCAGGCTGGTAGTCGACGGGTCCACCTTGGAAGTTGTCGGTTTTTCCTTGGTCATTCAACGCGAGGAAAGCTGGACCGGCCAACCCCGGCAGGAGACCCTGATCCACCGCCTGGCCGTGGCGCCGTCCCACCGCGGGCGTGGCATTGGCCGGGCCTTGATCTCAAATACGCTGCGGGCAGTAGGAGAATCCGGGCTGCGTTTTTGTGCCTCGCTGGTTGACCCGGAAATGCCGAACGCTTCAACCGCCATGCACGAGGCCTTCGGTTTCTCGCCCACCGGCCAAGTTATTGTCTACACCCTCGACCTCTAGCCGATGCCGGCGATGGGGCCGGTCAGTGGGCTGCCGGACATATCGCGGCGCTGGTCCAACTCAGGCAGTGGCACGGCTTGGCCACCGGCCGCCACCGCCTTGGCCGGCCCGGGCCCAACCCAGGCGTTGATGAGGCAATCTTGACCCTTCAAGAACCGTTGGCAGCGAACCCCGCCGGTGGCGCGGCCCTTAGCTGGGTAGAGCTGAAGTGGTGAGACCTTGCCACTGCCGTCATCGAGTCCAGGCAGGGCGGCTGAGTATCCGGCCACCGAAACGACTTGGGCTGCGTCCAGGTCGCTGACCACCGCGAAGGCCATGGCCCGGTGACCTGAGGCCAGCTTGATTCCGGCCATGCCGCCGGCCGGCCGGCCTTGAGGCCTAACCTGGCTGGCCGGGAAACGCAGCAGCTGGGCGTCAGTGGTGACGAAACAGAGCCAAGCAGTGTCCTCACCCTGGCCGCAGCCAATTACCCGGTCGCCGTCTTTCAGCCCAATGACCTCCCATTCGTCCTTGGCCGGGTGATCCGGTAGGACCCGCTTGACCAGGCCGCCGGCCGTGCCCAGGCACAAGGGCGCGGCGCCGGGTTCAACCGCCGCCAGCCCAACGACCTGTTCGCCTCTGGCCAGTTCAACGTACTCGGACACCGGGGCGCCGGCCGCCAGGGACAGCGGCGCCGCTGTGGGCGGCAAGGCCGGCAGCTCCAGACACTGAATCGCCACGGCTCGTCCAGTGGAGGTAATTGCCGCTACCCGGCCGCGGGTGGTGGCCGGGACCAAAGCAGTCAAGGCGTCGTGAGCGGCGCGCTCGCCTACGCGAGTGGGGTAGGCGGCATCGGCGGTGCGGGCCAACAAACCGGTTGCGCTCAACGCCACCCAGCACGGCGCGTCTGCAACCTCAAGTGGTGCGGCACTGGCGGCGCGGCGGCCAGCCACAGGCGCCTCGGTTCCGGCACTGTCTAGGAGGATGGTGCGACGGGGCGTGCCATGTTCGGCCGCCACCTGGGCCAGCTCCTGGCTGACAAGGAGGCGCAGCAGGCTATCGGAGCCCAAAATGGCTTCGAGTTCGGCGATCTCCTTGGCCAATTGGCTGGCCTCGGCCTCTAACTCCAAACGCGAAAACTTGGTCAAGCGGCGCAGACGTAGCTCAAGGATGAACTCAGCCTGGGCCTGGCTCAAGTCGAAAACCGACATCAGGCGCTGGCAGGCTTGGGCGGCGTCATCGGAGGAACGAACCACTTCAATTACCTCGTCGATGTTCAGTACCGCCACCAGCAAACCTTCAACCAGGTGCTGGCGTTCGAGTCGTGTGGCCAGGCGGTGGGCGGTACGGCGGCGCACAATTACCAGGCGGTGGTCAACAAACACTTCAAGCAGTTCACGCAAACCAAGCGTGCGCGGCTGACCTTCGACCAAAGCGACAGAGTTGATCGAAAACGAATCCTCCAGCGGCGTTAGCCGGTACAACTCGCCCAGCACCGCTTCGGGGTTGAAACCGGTCTTGACCTCGATCAACAGCTTCAGACCGTGTTTGCGGTCAGTCAAATCGGTGACCGCACTGACGCCCTGCAGGCGCCGCGACTGGACCTGGTCTTTGATCTTTTCGATAACCTTTTCCGGGCCCACCAGGTATGGCAGCTCGGTCACCACAATGCCTTTGCGTCTGGAGGTGATTGGCTCAATCCGGGCCATGGCCCGGGTGCGGAAGGAACCGCGGCCGGTGGCGTAAGCCTCCCGGATGGCCTCCAGGCCCACAATCTTGCCGCCGCCGGGCAAATCTGGCCCAGGCACATGAAGCATCAGGTCTTCGAGCGAAGCGGTGGGGTGGGCAATCAAATGGCGGGCGGCCGCCACCACTTCAACTAAGTTGTGGGGCGGCATGTTGGTGGCCATACCGACGGCGATGCCGGCGGCCCCATTGACCAGCAGGTTCGGGATGGCGGCCGGTAGGACCTCAGGTTGGGTTAGGGAGGAATCATAGTTGGGGCCAGAGTCGACCATATCCTCGTCCAGGCCGCTGGTCATGGCCATGGCGGCCGGCGCCAGGCGGGCCTCGGTGTAACGGGAGGCGGCCGGGCCGTCATCGAGCGAACCGAAGTTGCCGTGCCCATCTATTAGCGGCAAACGCATAGTGAAAGACTGAGCCAAGCGAACCAGGGCGTCGTAAATGGCGCTGTCGCCGTGCGGGTGGAGGCGTCCCATGACATCGCCCACCACCCGGGCGGATTTGACATGCGGCCGGCTGGGCCACAAGCGCATCTGCGACATTTGGTACAAAATGCGGCGTTGGACCGGTTTCAGTCCGTCGCGGGCGTCCGGCAGAGCCCGGGCGTAGATAACCGAATAGGCGTACTCCAAGAACGAAGCTTCCATTTCCTGGGTGACGTCGACATCAGTAATGCGTTCGGCAACAACCTGGCTGCCACTACGCGGCATCGGGCCCCCTAGGCGGCTAGTGATTCGACGGGTTTCCAGGCTAACCGCAACGAGCCAATCGAGAGAGAAAACCACGCCGGGCCCGCGGTTCTGCTTTGATACATGTATGAGCGACGTGACGGCCCTAATCCGCCAGGAGCTGGACAAAGTTGGTTACTTCCCGGATCTGGTCGAAGGCATGATCGACCTGGCACTGGCCTGCGAACAGCCAACTAGCTTTCTGGTAGTGCCTGAATCGACGCTGGGGGAGGGCACAATCGGCTGGCATGTGACCTTCCTGGCCATAACGCCAACCCGCCTGGTGGTGGTCCATATTGACGACGCCGACCTGGTAGACGGCAAAACGACGGCGGCTTCGACTTCCACGGCCGCCAAACTCGAGTCCATCAAACAGGTGCGCGTGTCCCAAATGATTGACAACCCGGCCGAATACTCTGGCCCGGACCATGACCGCCTGCTGACGGTGTCAGTTAGTTGGGGTATGGCCACTTCGATCGAGGTGGAACCTGCCGGCTGTGCCGACCCGGGCTGCGAAGCCGACCACGGCTGGCAGGGTACGGCCTCCACAGAGGATGCCGGTTTTACCGTCTCGACCGATGTCAACGGCCCAGAGTTAGTTGTGGCCGCCATGGAGTTCACCCGCCGGCTGATCGACGCCCAGGTAGCGGCCAAATCGTGTCAATAACGCCGCCTGATTGGGTTTGCCCGCCGGCCTACCGCGGTGGCGCCCTGGCCTGCTGCCTGCCAACTGCGGCGGCCGTGGCCGGACTCGATTTGCCGCCCATTGACCAAGACCCGGGCCTGGCGCCGTTGCCCGGCGGTGTCACCCTTTCCGGAGCCAAAGGCGTCGTTGTCATCCTGGTTGACGGCCTAGGGGTGGAAAACTTGGCCGCTCGCCGCGGCCACGCCCCGACTCTTGGCGCTTTGCCGGCGGCCGATTGGGTGACCGGTTTTCCCTCCACCACTGTGACCTCTCTGGCCACATTTGGTACCGGCCGTCCACCCGGTTTGACCGGCCTGGCCGGCTATTCGCTGCGCGACCCGGCCACCGGCCGGCGGGCCCAGCTGATCAACTGGGATACCCCAACCGAGCCAGAGACTTGGCAATGTGAACCGACCTACTTTCAACGGTTGGCCGCCGCCGGGACGCCCACCAACCTGATAGGGGAGGAGCGGTTTGCGGCATCGTCCATGACCCGCTGCTCCCTGCGCGGCGGAGTCTTCTCCGGCGTTGGCCAGGCATCTGATCGTGTCCCTAAAACCGTCGACTTGGCCAAGTCTGGTGCCCGCCTGATCTACCTTTACTGGGGCGAACTAGACAAAGTCGCCCACCAGAAGGGCTGGACTGGCCCGGACTGGTCCAGCGCCTTGGAGTACCTTGACTCGGCTGTCAAAGACTTGCTGAACCAGCTGCCGGCTGGTTGGGAGGTTTGGTTGACGGCAGATCACGGCGTGGTTGACGTCGGTAAGCGGGTCGACTTGGCCACTTTGCCGCATCTCAATGAGGGTGTGGCCGTTGCCGCCGGCGAACCCAGGACCTTGCACCTTTACACCACAGCCGGTACCGATCCTGAGCCGGTGGCCCAGCGATGGATTGACTTCCTGGGGGAGCAGGCCTGGGTCCTGACCCGCCAACAGGCCACCGAAGCTGGACTGTTTGGCCAGGTCAGCCAGCGTGCTCTGCCCTATTTGGGCAATGTTGTGGTAGCTATGGCTGGTTCGATGATCATCGAAGACTCACGTGTCCAAACGGCCTCAGGCTTGGCCATGAAGGCCCACCACGGCTCACTGACAGCGCTGGAGATGCGGGTGCCGCTGCTGCGCGCCAGCTGCTAGGCAGGTTTGACAGGGTCGGTCTAATCCTCAGCTTTGGGCGCGCCGAAGACAATCTCATCCCAGCTGGGCACCGAGGATCGTTTGGCCCGCCCCCCACGGGCCGGTTTGGCTTGGTCTTCTGGGTCGGCTTGGGCTGCGGCCGGGTCCGATGCCGGCGGTTGGGCATTTTCAGCCACTGGGCCTGGTAGTGGCTCGGGCAAATCAGGCGTTCTGTCCTTGAGCGAAATCCGCTCAGTGGTTGAGCCGGGGTCTTGGGGAGCCGCATCGCCAAGGGCGTTTTCCAGGGTGTATGCCGAATAGGCCGGCAAGGTTGCGGGTTCAGCTGGGGCTGGGGTCTGGGCCGGGTCTACCTCGGTCAGCTGGCGCAATTCGAGCACGTCGCCGTCCAAGGCTGAGGGGGTCGGCTCCAGGCCCTGGTCGACCGGTCCGCGCAGTCCGCGCTGGTCCATTAGCTCATCAAGCAGAGATAGCTGGTTGGTGTCGGCCGTGGGCGGTGAGATATCCGGGGCGAATTCATCGAACTCATCGTCCCCAGAGGCGACGGCTGTGAGGTGGCGGCGGGCCGCCGGCAAGGGCGAATCGGGTAGTTCCAGTTCGGTCATCCACTCGGCCGGCTCGTCTAGAGGCGTCAGGGTGCGGCCGGTCAAGTCAACTAACCAGCGGGCCGTGCGCATTTCGCCGTCCAGATCAAAGTCGAGGCGACAGATCCAGCGCCCATCATGGTGGTATGCGTCCCAATCGAGTGAATCGAGTTCAACCCCTTTGGCAGCCAGACGCTCAGCGGTGACCTGCTCAAGGGTTGGCGCGCTTTCCTCCCGGTTGATTTGGATGGCTCTTGACCGCTCGGCGACGTAGGCGCGTTCATCCATCACCGGAGCGGCGTAGCGGGTGACCACCTCGGCCGGGGCGTTGGCCTCTTTGGCCAACTGGGCCGGGTCAGCCCCGGCCCTAACCAGGGCCTGGATGTCCTTGGGTTTGAGATCATCCGGCATTTCCTGGGGTACGGCCTCTGGTAGTGGTGGCCGGCCGGCGGCTCGAACCGCGGCCCTCAATTCGTGGTTCACCTCTACGGCGAATTCGGTGTCATCCGGTCCCACCAGGATCAGGCGGTCGCCCTCCTGGCGGTCATACCGCAACACGTCCATTAGCCATCCTTCCCTAGCATCCTGTCTGAGGCTGCCACAGGCGGCGTTGCACTGGTGTGATCTGGGCCGGTGTGCCGCAACACGCTGCCCGGACAAGCCCGGGGCAGCTGGTTGACCCGAGAGCCATACCTCGCCTGGCTGCCCCATCGACCTGACCTAGTCTAGTAGACTAGAACCATGGCGTCGGTTGTAGTAAATGCCTATGAGGCCAAGACGCGCCTGTCTCAGCTAATCGCTCAAGCTGAACAAGGCGACGATGTGACTATCGCGCGGCGCGGCAAACCCGTCGTGCGGCTGGTGCCGTTGACGGAACCGCCGCAACGTGAGCTTGGCTTTCTTGGCGGCGTGCTGTCTAGCGAATCTGACAACGAGCTGCTGGCCCCTCTTGACGGCGAGGAGCTGTCGCACTGGGATGTCGGAGACACCCTGTGAGGGTTCTGGTCGACACCCACGCCCTGTTGTGGGCGTTGGACAAACCGAGGCGCTTGCCCAAGGCGGTGCGCCAGCTGTTGGAAGCCGGCGGCACCGAGATCCTAGTGTCGGCGGCCACCGCTTGGGAGCTTGGGATCAAACACCACAAAGGCAAATTGCCTGAGGCACAGTCCTTGTTGGCCAATTGGGATCCCTACCTCAATCGCCTTGGCGCGGTGCAGCTGCCGATCACTCACGCCCACGCTCGGTTGGCCGCCGCACTGAACTGGGAGCACAACGACCCATTTGACCGCATGCTGGCGGCCCAGGCGATCACTGAAAGTCTGCCTTTGATCAGCGCCGACCAGGTCTTTGACCAAGCACTGGGCCTGAGACGTTGGTGGGACCGCCTCCCCGACTAGGACCTCGCCGGAAAAGAAGACATCAGCGGGCGAGGGTAGCTCCTTGACCGGCTGAGGCGCAGGTGGCGCTGTTAGAGTTGCGCAGCACCCGGCGCGGGATTGAGCCGGTTAGGTCAGGGCTGTAACAGAGCGTAACTCGGGTAAGCACAACGCCCTCAGCCGTGCTACTCTATGGCCGCTTTCCGTTGACGGGCGCCATCCACCGGCCTTGGTCATCGGTTACTTCGAAGAGAAAGTGGGACAGAACCAGGCAATGGCTACTGACTACGACGCTCCTCGTAAGAACGATGAGGACCTAGCACAAGACTCCTTAGAGGAGCTCAAGGCCAGGCGCGCCGAAAAGTCGGCATCTGTGGTCGATGAGGACGAGGCGGACGCGGCAGAAGGCTTCGAACTGCCCGGCGCCGATCTGTCTGACGAGGAACTATCGGTTCGGGTACTGCCCAAACAAGCCGATGAGTTCATGTGCGGTTCATGCTTCCTGGTTCACCACCGCTCCCAACTGGCCAGCGAATCCAATGGCGTCATGATTTGCACTGAGTGCGATTCCTGAGGCTAGAGTCGAATCCGTGGATGATCGCCTCGAGGTCCTGGTCCAGCGAGTTGACCTGGGCCTGGAGTTGCCGGCCTATCAACACCCGGGCGATGCCGGGCTGGACCTTTGCGCCACTGCGGACCTTGACCTGGGCCCAGGCGAGCGGGCCACCGTCTCGACTGGAATCGCCATTGCCTTACCGCCCGGTTATGTTGGCCTGGTCCACCCGCGCAGCGGCTTGGCCGCGCACCATGGCCTGACGGTTGTCAACGCGCCCGGCACGGTCGATGCCGGCTACCGCGGTGAGATCAAGGTCACCCTGCTCAACACCGACCTAACTGACACCATCAGCCTCAAGCGCGGCCGGCGCATTGCCCAGCTGGTGATACAGCCAGTGGTGACAGCCCGGCTAATCGAGGTAGACGCCTTACCCGGATCGGCCCGCGGCCAAGACGGGTTCGGTTCGACCGGTCAGGAGACCAAGCCATGAGTCCGTTGTTCCGCCGCAAATCCCGTGACGACCAGGAGCCAGAGGCCAGCGACGGGCCTGAGGAGGCGCCTAAGGCCAGCCAGGATGACGCCAACGATCAGTCGCCGGACCTTGGCAGCGACAGCCAAGGTCCATTTGACCTGGCCGAGCAGCCGGAGCTGGGCCTGCGATTGGACCTGGGAGCGATCCGCTTACCGGTCCGCCCAGGGATGAACGTCCGGATGGATGTTGACCGGGCATTGGGCAAACCGGTGGCCGTGGCGGTGACTCACGACGGTTCAACCCTGCGTCTGCAGGCCTTCGCCGCCCCCAAGACCTCCGGTTTGTGGGATAAGGTCCGTGACGAATTGTTGCTTCAGGCAAAACAAAGCGGCGGCCAGGCTGAGGTGGTTGAGGGTGTATTTGGCGCTGAAGTCAAGGCCCAAATGCCGGCCAAGGGGGCCAGCGGCCAGACAACCAAACAGAAAATGCGCTTCATTGGCGCAGACGGCCCGCGCTGGTTCCTGCGCGGCCGGATAACTGGCCAGGCCGCCCAAAAGGACGACCCAGTCCCCTGGTTAGAGGAGGTCTACCGGGGGATCGTGATAGTGCGTGGCACCGAGGCCCGCCCGCCCCGTGACCTGCTGCCGCTGCACCCGCCGGGTGAGGTCCCGGCATCGGACAACCAAAGCCAACCGGCTGAAGGCGCCACCGACCAGATCATGCGTCGCGGGCCAGAAATCACCGAGATTCACTGAGTATGAAGCCGCTTGCCAGCCTGGCACAGGCGCTGCGTCGCATCTTGACGCCGCCAGAGGAGCTCGAGGCTGGAGCCGAGCGGGCGGCGGCCCAGGTGGCTGGCACCACGCCGGTGGCAAACCTGGCCGGCCGCCAACACTTCCGGGTATCTGGTCTGATCCGGTCGGTCGCGACGACCGGTCGGGGCCAACCGCCAGGCTTTGAACTGGACCTATTTGACGGCACCGGTTCGCTGCGGGTGGTTTGGCAGGGCCAGCGGGCCATTTTGGGCCTAGACGCCGGCCGGCACCTGATTGTCGAGGGGTTGGTTTCGATTGAAGGTGGCGGACGGGCGGTCATGCGCAACCCTCACTACCAGCTAGTACCGTCAAAGCGGGCCACGGCATGAACCAACCAACGGGCTGGCGGGCGCTGCTGGCTGAGGAGTTCAACTGGTCTGAGGCCATGGGTGGGCCGCGTGGTATGGCCGAATCGGTTGCGCCAGGGTTGACCTTTGTTATCTGCTTCGTCATTTGGCAGTCCCTGTGGCCGGCCTTGATTCCGGCCGTGGCCTTGGCCTCGGTGCTGGCGGTGGTCAGGCTGATCCAGCGTGGCTCGGTTATGGGCGCCGTCTCGGGTTTGGGCGGCATTGGTGTGGGCGCTATCTGGGCCGCCATCACTGGCCAACCGCAAGATGTCTACGCCTGGGGGCTGTGGGTCAACGGCGCCTACGGGGCCGGCTCACTGTTGACCATAGTGTTTCGTTTCCCTTTGGTGGCGATGGTGGTGGCGGTGCTGACATTCCGGGGAGGTGCCGTCAGGGCCGATGCCGATCTGATGCGTCGGTCATATCAGTCGACTTGGCTTTTGGTGGCCATGTTTGCCGCTCGTTTGGCAGTTCAGTTGCCGCTTTACTTTGGCGCCAAGGTGGCGCTGCTCGGTACGGTCAAGCTGGCCATGGGTTTCCCGCTGTTCGCCTTGGTGCTTTGGCTGTGTTGGCTGATTATGCGCCCGGCCTTGGCCCAGGCCAAAGCCGAGGCCGCAGCCAAAGCAGAAACTACCGCGGCCGAAGCAGCCGCGCCGATCGACGGGGCCCTGGTCGGAGATGAAGCTGGTGACGCTCCATGCGATGACGGCGGCGCGACCGAGCCGGGCGAAACCGACGGAACGGTCGACTAGGCCGAGCCAACAGCTAGTCGTCTCCGGGTTGGCTGAGGGGCTCATCGGGGTGGAGCATGGCCTGGAGTTCTTCGGTTGCCACCGACGTGGCCACGAAAATGAGCTCATCGCCGCCCTCGAAAACCAGGTCAGCCTCAGCCGGCACCGGCCGGGCGTCACGCACAATCGCCGCCAGCACCGCTTCAGGCGGCCACTGCATGTCGCCGGCTCGTTGACCGACAAGGGTTGAGGTTTCCGGCAAGGTCACCTCAACCAGGTCGGTCTCGGATTGGTGGAAAGTGAAGATGCGGACCACGTCACCCACGGCCACGGCCTCTTCAACCAGGGCGGTCATAATCCGCGGGGTGGACACGGCCACGTCAACGCCCCAAACCGAATCGAACATCCACTCGTTTTTGGGGTTGTTGACCCGGCCCACCACCCGGGGCACACCAAACTCGGATTTGGCCAACAAGGCCAAGACCAGGTTGACCTTATCGTCGCCAGTGGCCGCCACCACGACATCGGCCTTGACCAACTCTGCCTTGGTCAGCAGCGACAATTCGGTGGCATCGGCCAAGACCCAGTTGGCCTCAGGCACTTGGCCCAGCTCCATGGCGGCTGGGTCCTTGTCCAAAATGGTGATGTCGTGTCCACGCGAGGCCAGTTCAGCCGCGATCGACCGGCCCACGGAACCGGCTCCGGCAATGATTACCTGCATCACTCCTCCGCTTCAGGTGGGCGGGCCAAGGTGCGTTCGGCCTCAGCCACCTGGTCGGTTGCGGTGGCCAGATAGAGACGGTCACCGGATTGGAAAACCATGTCCGGGCCAGGGGTTTCGGCCCGGCCCAGGCGGCTAATGAAAGCCACCCGGCCGCCGGCCACCCGCTCTAGCTCGGTCAGATTTGAGCCAACCCAATCGGGGTGAACGTCGATCACCGAGATCGAGATTTGGCCGGTGGGGTCTTGATACTCGGTGATGGCCCCAGATGGCAGAACCGACCTGAGGACTTGGTCAGCCGCCCAAGGCACGGCCGCCACCGTGGCAATGCCCAAACGCTCGTAGACCTCGGCCCGGTTGTGGTCGTAGATCCTGGCGACCACGTTTTCCACGCCGAAAGTCTCGCGGACCACCCGGGCGGCCAAGATGTTCGAATTGTCGCCAGAAGAAACCGCGGCGAAGCCAAAGGCTTCGCCTATGCCGGCCTCAGACAGGATGTCCTTGTCAAAACCAAGGCCAGTGATGCGCCGGCCAGAGAAGCCATCTGCCAGGCGCCTAAACGAAGTCGGGTTCTGATCAACTACGGCTACCGAGTGGCCGTGGGCCTCAAGGGCTGAGGCGGAGGCGGCACCGACCCGGCCGCAACCCATGACAACGAAGTGCACAGCCTCGATTCTTCCATCAAATTCAAGAGCTAGGCTGGCAGGGTGAGCGATCTCACGGGCGTGTTGCGTCGGCTTGTGCTGGGGCGCAGCGGACGCGCCTTTGGACCTGGCCCGGTGGGCAGGGCCTCGGTTAGGGTCCGCTGGGCGCTGCCAATGCTGGCGCCTGACGCTCTCAGCGCGGTGGCCTACGCCCCGGATGAGATCCTGATCATGCTGGGTGCAGGTGGCTTGGCCGCCCTGGCGGCAGGGCCCTGGGTGGGCCTTGGCATCGCGGCACTAATGGCAGTGGTAGTCGCCTCTTACCGCCAAACCATCAAGGCCTATCCACGCGGCGGTGACTATCAGGTCGCCCGGGAGAATCTTGGGCCGCTGGCCGGGGTCGCCACCGGTGGGGCCATGATGGTCGACGCACTGTTGACTGTGGCGGTCTCGATCACGGCCGGGGTTGGTTACCTGGTCGCGATTTGGCCGTCGGTCGAACGCTACCGCGTCGAAGTCAGCATTGTCTTGGTGCTGGTGATGACTCTGGTGGCACTGCGCGGCTCGAAGTCGATTGGGCCAGTTGTGATTGGCGCCGTTTACGCTTTCCTCCTGGTCTTGGCTGTGGCTGGCCTAGTCGGTCTGATCCGGTTTTTTGCCGGCGCCTTGGAACCTGTCGCGGTCAGCCAGGCGGCCGCCGAGGCGGCCGTGGCCACCAACGCCGACGCGGCCGATTTGGCCCAGCCACCGGGCGGGGCCGAGGCCGCCTTGACTGGCTTGGCCTGGGCCGGCTTGGTGCTGCGGGCCTTCGCCGCCGGTGCCGTGGCGCTGACCGGTGTCCAAGCCATCTCACAGGCCACCGGGATTTTCCGCGAGCCGAAAGCCCGCAACGCCGCCCGGTCGCTGTCATTTCTTGGCCTGGCCTGTGGCGGCCTGCTTCTAGCGGTGCTAGTGATGGCCAAACACCTTGAACTGCTGGCCACCGCGGAAAAGTCCCCAGTCTTGGCCCAGATCTTTTCCGCCATCTACGCCCCGGTCGGTTTCCTGGCCGCCTTGTCCACGCTGGTGGTGGCGATGCTGCTGGCGGTGGCCGCCTCAACCGCCTTCAGGTGGGTGCCGAACCTCATGTCACTGCTGGCCCACGACGCCTATCTGCCTAAACAGTTCTACCGCCGGGGCGACCGGAGGGTGGCCGCCCACGGCATTTTGACCTTGGGCGTCGGCTCGGCCCTGCTGATCTGGTTATTCGACGCTTCGCTAACCCGCCTAATCCAGCTCTACATCGTGGGCGTTTTCACCTCGTTTACTCTGTCCGGCCTAGGCATGATCCGTCACTGGAACGGCCAGATGCGACTGGTCAAGACCACCCAAGATAGACGCAAGATTGTCTTGTCAAGGTTGGTAAACGGCATCGGCCTGGGGGCCACCTCGATCACGTTAGCGGTCGTGGTGGTGACAAAGTTCACCCACGGCGCCTGGGTTTCGCTGCTGCTACTGGGGTTGGCGGTGGTGCTGATGGGTCGGGTCCACGCCCACTACCAGCGCCTAGAGGAGGAGTTGGCGCCGCCGCGGGATGACCCAAGCGTTAACGCGCTGCCCAGCCGGGTCCACGCCATAGTGCTTGTTTCCGCCGTCTCCAAATCCACCGCCCGGGCCATCGCCTACGCCAGGGCGACCCGGCCGTCCACGCTTGAGGCCCTGACAGTCCGGCTGGACCACGCCCGCCTGGCCAAGTTGCGCCGCGACTGGGACAAGGCTGGCCTGCCGGTGCCGCTGCGGGTGATGGATGCGCCCAGCCAGGAACTGACCCGGCCGGTGATAGAACACATCAAAGAAATCCGGCGGCATTCGCCACGCGACCTGGTTGTGCTTTACATCCCTGAGAAGATCGTGGGCCACTGGTGGGAGAAATGGCTGCACAACCGTTCGGCTGCGCGGCTAGCCACGCGGCTGCGGCGGCTGCCAGGAGTGGTCATCGCCTCGGTGCCGTGGCAGCTCGAGTCGGTCCGCCGGCGCGGCGGCCTTGACTGACGGTCTGGTAGAGCTGACCGCCGGGCCTTGGGCTCATGGCGGTTCATGTGTGGCGCGCCTGGACGGGCAAGTTGTCTTTGTGCGCCTGGCGCTACCGGGCGAGCGGGTGCGGGTGCAGTTGACGGCGCGGCGGGCGAAGTTTCTGCGGGCCGATGTGGTCGAGGTGCTCGAAGCCTCACCTGACCGGGTGGCCCATCCTTGGCCCGAGGCTGTCGCCGGCCAGGTGGGCGGTATGGACATGGGGCATGTCGCACCGGCTGCAGCCCGGGCCGCCAAGGCCGGTGTTGTGCGTGATCAGCTGCGCCACCAGGCCGGTGTGGACTGGCCGGTTGAAGTCGCTGCCGTGGGTGATGGCCTGCCAACAGGCTGGCGTGGGCGGGTTGATTTGTCGGCCGATGACGGTGGCAACCTTGGCATGTTTCGTCCCAAAAGCCGCTCGTTTGTGTCCCTGTCATCACTGCCTATGGCGGTGGCTTCGATTCAGGCCATGGGGCTGTTTGACCGGGTTTTCCCACCAGGCCGGGTGACGGCGGTGGCGCCTTCAGACTCTGAGCCTTTTGTGGTCAGCGGTGGCCAGGTGGCGCCGCGCCGGCGCGAGTTGGTCGAGGTGGGCGGGGCGTGTTTCCGCTATCAGCTCGATGGCCTCGGTTTTTGGCAGCCACATGTGGCGGCGCCGGCTTGCCTGGTCGGGGCCGTGCTTGATGGCGCCGGGGCGGGCGATCTGGCTGGGGCAACCATCTGGGATTTGTACTGCGGCTCTGGGTTGTTCACTGTGCCGCTGGCTGGGGCCGTGGGCCAGGCCGGCCAGGTGGTTGGGGTCGAAGCTGGCCGGCAGGCGGCGTTAGATGCCCGGGCCAATTTGGCCATTTGGGGCGACCGGGTCAAGGTCATCCGGGCCGATGTAGCCGCTGCGCTGCAAAGAGACATTGGCGCCCGCCGGCGGCGCCGGCGATCTGGCACCGGGCCGGAACCCAGTGACTTGTTGCCTCGGCCCGATTTGGTCGTGCTTGACCCGCCCAGGGCAGGAGTTGGGGCCAAAGTGGTGGCGGCGCTGGTTGAGGCGGCCCCGGCCCGGGTGGTCTACGTCTCGTGTGAGCCTTCAACACTGGCCCGCGACTTGGCCGGCCTGCTGGCTGGCGGTTACCAAGTGGCTGATTTGGCCGGTTTTGATTTGTTTCCGGGCACCTGGCACGTTGAGACGGTCACCACATTGGTGCGTTGACCTCCCTAGCCGACGTGGGCGGCAATCCAGCCGTAGGCGGCAGCTAGGTCGATGGCGCCAATGGCCTCGTCTTGGGAGTAAACAGTGTCCGGTGGTGAGGTCGTGGCCACCACCGCCGGCGGGCGGACGGCTTTGCCAGCAATGTCATAGATGGTGACGATGGTTTCACCCAAGTGGCCAGAAAAGCCCGTGCCGCTGCCCGATGAGGGCACATAGTTGCCGGAGACGGCGCCTGGGCGCAGCGAGACCACAGCGATCGACTTGCAGGTGTCTTTGTCTTTACACAGTTTGGCCGCCGGGATGCCGTTCCAGTCCTTGCCACGCACGCCGTTGGCAATCGAGTCGCCATCATCCGAGCTGACAACGATGGGGCCGGCAATGTGGTTGGCGTTGCCGGCGGTGGCCCAGCCGGCGTTGATAGTGGTGTCCATCCAAGCGCTCAAGTCAGAGCTGGTGGCCTTGTATTCTGCCTCGATCCGGCGCTCCTCGCGCGTCATTGTGCCGCCGGGCACCAGTTTTTTCTGGTCGACACTGCCAGGGTCGAGGTCGTTGAGGGTTTCGAGGTTGGGCAAGGTCTCGGGGATTTTGGTAATCAGGTCCAGGGTCTCGGTCGAAACCCCCTCCAGGGCGCATTTGCCGTCAACGGAGATGCAAATGTTCAGGTCTTTGAGGTTGGTCAGGCCGGCCAGATCCTCTGGCTGCCAATCGGCATCCGGGTGGATCTTCAGGCTGAGTGAGGCCAGGGCGGGCAGGCGACTGGCGATGTTAGCCCACTGGGGGTCTTCCAGTTTTTCTGAATAGGCCGTCAAAGTGACCAAGGACTGCATCATCGGTAGCTGCCCGGGCGGCAAGTCGCCGTTGATTGTCAGGCTGGTGGCGTTTTCGATCCGTCCCAGCGCAACCAAAGCCAACGGATTGGCCGTGGCTTCTTCTTGGGTGACCTTTAGCAGAGCGTCAACTTTGGCCAGGCCCAAAAGCGGCACGGCAGGGGCAAAGGCCAAGTCAGTGATGACGACCTCAACATCGGCACAGTTCAGGGGCTTGGCCAGGGCTTTTGCCAGCACAGCCGGATCTGGCACGGCCTTGCCGGTGTCGTGGTCAAAGTCGTTGCCCAGGCGCAGAGCGTACCCACCGGCGACCGACTCGAACCTAACACCGGCTGTGTCAGGATCTGAGTTGACCTGCTCGAGGGCTTTGTCGACGTCCTGGCGCGAGATTTCGGCCGCCTTGGCGCACCGGGGTTCAGGGGTGAACTTCGGGTCCTTGATGGTCTCAACGCTGGCGGCACAGCCGGCCATAGTCATGACCACGGCTGTGGCGATGGCGGCGGCAGCGGCCGCTTTGGCTTTGACTCGGCGCAATCGACTGCCCTCCTAGATAACGGGCGAAGCCTACTTGGTCAAGGTGAATTGGGCTAAGCCTGTTGGGGCCAATCCTATGGCCCAGTTTGGCGCCGCCCCAGGACCCAACCAGCCTGCGCCGGTCACCAAACAACCCCCAAAACCGCGAGTCCAGGCTTTCGCACCATCGCCAATCCCGCGAGTTCAGGCTTTGGCAGCACCGGTGCCACGGAGTGACTGGGACTGGCGGGATGTTGGTGTCGGTGGCCTCACTGGTCAGCAGGCCAGGCCATCAAGGCCGCTTGAGCTGGCCTTTGGCCTGGTCTTCGACGAAGTTATCCACAGGTAATCTGCCTCCGGTTACGACCCGGTCGGTTTTCCTCTACGGTGAAAGCCGGGTCAAGTGGGTGAGCCACCACAGGCGGTTTGTGTCGCAGTGGTGGCCAAGCAAAAAGGTTGAAGTATGAAGCCAGGTATCGGCTCAGACCCGCCCCAAATTGAGGGTCTGGGCGAGGGCAAACTGGTTCTGGCCGGTCCGGCTGCCGAGGTCTATTCCTTTATCGACACTCATTCCTCTCGCCCCATCCAGGTCAAGCTTTCGGTCGCCTCGGCCGGATTTGACGCCGCCGGTCGAATCGACCGCGAGGCTAGAATCCTGGGCAAACTGGCTGGTCTGGGTGGCGTGCCGGTCAAGTTGGGTGCCGGCCGCCTGGGTGACGGGCGCAGCTTCTTGACCACTCACCACCTAGACGGGCCAGCCTTGGCCGAGTTGATCAGGCGCGGCCCACTGTCCTGGGAAGCGGCCGCCCGCTTGATCATCGCTTTGGGCGAGGTGCTAGGTCCGGTCCACCTGCGCGGTGTGGCTCACCTGGCCCTTGGCCCAACGACCGTGCAAATCACCTCATCCGGTTTGGTCATAAGCGACTTTTCTGACGCCGCCGAGCTCGGTACGACCCTCGAAGTGGCCAAGGCTGACGCGCCATTTGCCGCTCCTGAATTGCTGGCCGGGCGAGGCTTGGCTGACCAGCGGGCCGATGTTTATGCGGCCGCCGCACTGCTCTGCGCGCTAGTCTCTGGCCGGGCGCCCTACCAGGGCAAACAGCCTAGGCATGGTGTCGCGGCTGAGGATTCGCACACGACCGCTGCGGCCGGACCGGTCGCAGCTGTGGCCGGCCTGCCGGCAGTTCTTCAGGCCATTTTGGCCAAGTCTCTTTCGGCCGATGCCGGCGCTCGCCATGCCACAATCGCTCACCTGACAGGGGACCTGGCAGGGGTTCTGGCCCTACCAGATGGCCCGGTGGTGGCCGGTAGGCCTGGGCCAGCGGCCTCAAGCCAAGATCCGGATTTGGCCCCGGCCAAGTCAGAGTTGGCGGCCAAGGCTCAATCCGCCCTGGCCGAGTCAGAGCCGGCCAGGGCAGCGGCCCTGGGGGAGTTAGACCAAGCCGATTCGCCGCAGCCAGCCCCAGCCCCGGCCCGGCCGGCTCTAGTTCTCCCACCTCCTCTCGCACCGGTCTTGATCCGGCCTGAACTGCCAGCGCACCTGGCGCCAGCGGCGGCGTCGAATCCCCCCACTCCAACCACGGCAAAGCTGGCCCCGGCGCCGTTGCCCCTGCCCGTAGGCCTGCCTCGGTTGGTGCCGCCGCCCAACTGGGCCGTCCCAGTGTCGGCTCAGCCGCCCAAGGCCAAGGTGGCCAAAGTCCTTCCGGCCGTCAACACAAGGTCTGCCCCAAGGCCAAGCGGAGCTGACGCGGACGGGGCGCAGGCGCTTGGCGCCGCCCTTCGCCCCGCCTTCCTACCGGTGCGCCCAACCGGCAGAAGAGATTTGCTGAGGGCTGGGGAGACGGCATCGGGCAAAGCCGGAGGCGCCAAACGCCGGCCCAAAGTAGGGCCGTCCCGTGGCCACCTGGGCAGTCAGAGCCGCGGCCGGCCCGGCGGTCAAGCCCAAGATCAGGGCCAAAACCGGTCCGGGCCCTCCATGGCCAAAGGCAGCCGGATCGCCGTCAGCCTGGCAGCCAGCCTGTCCCTACTGGCCGGGGGTGGGGCCGCCTGGCGACTTGGAGGCAGGGTGCCAAATGACGCCATCGCCACGACCTTTACGCCGGTGGAGGTGAAGTCACAGCAGGCGCCCAGCCCGGAAAACGGCCTGGCGACCGTTGACGCCGGGGGCCAGATGGTTTTCACCTGGGATAACCCGGCACCGCAGGCTGGTGACTTCTACGACTGGGTGCTTTTGGGCGAAGGCACCATGGCGCAGCACAACGCGGTCACGACCAACCGCCTGGTTATTCCGGCGCCAGAGTCTGGCGAGGTCATTTGCATCGAGGTCAAACTGGTGCGCCTGGGCGGCCAAACCTCTGAGGTAGGGCTCCAGGTATGCGCGTGAACTGGCTGCCTAGGTGGATCAAGTGGGGTGGAGCGGTGGCGGTGGTCGGCGTTCTGGTGGGCCTGGCCATTAGTAGGCCGGGCTTCCCCGAAGCAGCGGCCGAGCTAAACGACCAGTCGGTTTGGGTCACCAACAGCGCGCAAATGAAAGTTGGCCGCTACAACCAGCCAATCGAGGAGTTGACCGGGGGTTTGCGCGCCACCAGCGCCGGCTTCGACGTGTTGCAGCAGGCCCAGCAGGTGGCCTTGGGCGAGGTTGGCACTGTTCGCCTGATTGACCCGGCCACTGTGACGGCCGGTGAAGGCTCGCGAGCCGATGACCAGGCCGTCTTCACCCTGGGTGGTGGCGTGGTGCTGACAGTTGATGGGGCTGGTTCGCGGGCCTGGCTTCGCCGATTCGACCAGGCCGCCACGCTGCGCACCAACCAAGACAAAGCCTCCTTCGAGCTAGGCAGCGGAGGTGTAGCCACGGTCGCCACCGACGGCACCGTCTACGCCGCCAAAGACGACGGCACACTGCTAAAGGCAGTTCTGGCGGGAGA
>Ga0123356_10002496_pt1 | contig 19642 bp, 10 predicted proteins | sample TergutEmb28metaG_2_FD_92546 | JGI IMG/M metagenome (GOLD analysis project Ga0123356, IMG submission 92546) | Embiratermes neotenicus P3 segment gut microbial communities from Petit-Saut dam, French Guiana - Emb289 P3 | ecosystem: Host-associated > Arthropoda: Insects > Digestive system > Gut ...
CATTCATGAAATCAGATCTGCCGGAAAAACTTTTGCCAGCGCTTGAACTTGAAGTCAAAGTAATCAACATCAACGAAGGGCGGAACGAAGCAATAGCCCGCCGATGCCGGAAACTGGCGGAATACAACGCATTTATCGCCAAAGTACGGTTTTTTGAAAAAGAAACGGGTAATAAAGAAGAAGCCATGAAAAAAGCGATTGATTATTGCCGAAACCATGATATACTGAAAGAGTTTTTGGAAGAACATTCTAAGGAGGCCTTTAATATGTTAATGACAGAATGGAATATGGAAGATGCATTAGCTTATACTCGAGAGGAAGCTTGGGATACGGCTACAGAAACCATTGCCCAAAACGCACTGAATGAGGGTCTACCTATGGAAGTAATCCAAAAAATCACTGGGCTTGACACGGAAACCATCCAAAGGCTCAGACCGCAAGAATAATCAGAATGAGGTTAACCGACTCACAATCGGCTAACCCCATCTCCCCCATACTTAATTCTTCATTCTTGGTTTGCTCACCCCCCTCTCACTACGTTCGCGGTCATTTTTCATTCTTCATTTCTCATTTTTCATTTGCTATTCCTGTTCCCCAACCCCTCTCAATATGGGATGGAGTCTGGTGGCAAGACCGCTATAATCCCATGTTCCTTCATCAGCACTGCTAAAACCAACTGTGCCTCGCCACCAACCTACATCCGCCAAATCTCCTACCGAAGCATCTGCGCCATCTCTCTCATTATGAAAACGATCACTTGGATAAGTTTCAGAACCGGAACCAGCATCCTGTATTAATGTATCTAACGCATAATTCTTGGAAAACCCGGTAACAAAATTTGCATTAGATATGCGTCTTGGGGTATTATAATTTACACTAGCGGCTTGACCATTTATGCGGGTAACAGATGAACCCATTACAACGTTATTACGAATTAAACTAGCTGAGGTTAGGCTTTCTCCAAGCAGTCCGCCAGAATTATTAGCATTGGTTGAATTTGTTTTAGAGGAAACAGTGCCTTTAGAAAAACAACGCTCAACCCTGCTACTTGTTGTCACTTGACCTATAAGCCCTCCGGTATATGTATTTCCGGTTCCATCACTCCTTTCAACAGTTACATTGCCGGTTGCATAACAGTCCCGGACATGAGGACCACTCGAATACCCAATAAAACCTCCGGTCGTAAGGAAAAACCATTCAGTGGAACTAACAATTACCTTAACGTCACCAGTGGCATAGCAGCGACTCGTCAGCCAGTACCCGGAAGGAGGTATTGTTATGTGATTTGTGTTTTTCCCAAGAAATCCTCCAATTGCAATTGGAATTGATGTCAATTGTTCAGTTTTTCCACCCAGCTTAGCAGTAATTGAAGAGGTGCTATAACATCCTTCCGCATAACCACGGAATAATCCTGCAAAGCCTCCGATAGTAATATCTATTCCGCCGCCCACATCGGAATATTCTACATCAATTTTATTAGCCCGGCTGCGGCAATTTTCGAAATTTACATAGCCCATACATTCTCCCACAAAACCTCCAAATTGTCCGCATGCTAATCCTTCATTTTTTTTGAAATCTATATTTCCGTCAGAATATTCGCAGTTTCTGATAGTAATTGGAATACCTGACGCTCCCCAAAGAGTGCCGAACGCACCCCCGAGCAATGTTTTACCGGTGCCTTTGCTTAATACCAATATATTACCGCTTACCGTTGAATCTTTCACCGTAACCGGTGCGGTAATATCCCCCGCTCCATACGGTGGTACAGTATTGTCTTCAAAGCTGTCAAATATTTTTCCAATTGCTCCTGCGATTCCCCCAATAATATTCTGTCTGCCTACGTTTAAATTAGGCTCAATTTCTCCTGAAAAACGACAGTTAGTAATATGCCCGTTTTTCATTTTTCCAATTATACCGCCGCAAATATAATCCAGATTTTTATTGGGGTCAGGACTGAATGAACCACTAGCATCTGGATCGTATGTCGCTGCACTATTCGTAGCGATACTGTCTGCCGACATTTTAAGCGTACCTGTAACATCCGAATTCTGAATAATACCCAGCCCAAAGCTGTCTCCGGCAATACCCCCAAGGTATATTAGATTGATAGTGCTGGCATCATTGATGGTGTTGGTAGATTGGGCATCTACTATCCCCGCAACGGTAACCTTATCTATCATTACCCTGTCACTTGCAACAGCAGGCAGAGCACTGATGTATCCGGTTATACCTCCGGCGCGGATTCTGCTGTAACCGGAAGCATCTATGATCAATTCAAGCCCGGCATAGCAGTTTTCTAATAATACCGTCGGCTCCATCCAGCCAGTAATGATCCCAGCTCTGGTGTGGGTTCCTGTTGTTGTTGTATAACTGTTAGTAAGACTCATGCTGCCGCCATTCTTGCCTACGGAAACATTGCGGATAACGGTATTGCCGTCGGCGCGGCCGGCAATGCCGCCGAAATTCAATTCACCGTTCCCGCCATATCGGGTTAATGCGGCAGCGTATTCAACACAAAGGTCGCGGATTTCCGCATCCTGCACATAACCAAACAGACCGGCATGAACATTCGGAAAATTACCGGCATTGGCGAAGCTATTAACAGTAATCGTGTGCCCATTACCGTAGAATTTTCCCTGAAAAGCGTCTTCTCCGGATCCGGTTCCTATTGGTTCCCAGCTTGAAAGTGCAATATTATTAACCAATACATATTTTACATCTGAATTATCAAGCAGCATCGTACTAAGTTGTGTCTGATTACTAATCTTATTTAATGGTGCGGTACCGCTCACACTCATACCGGGAATATTCCAGATTTCTGTTTCAATTACATTAGCTTGATCATAGTCATTATACGTGCGGATGCCAATGGTATATTTGCGAACATTACTGACACCTGCCCCATTTTTAACTTCTAAAACGTCAAGCGATGCAATTGAGATCGTATGACTTTTTGTACCAGTGCCTGTTATGGCTGCCCCCTGTTGTGCGCCGTCCACAATCACATACGCGCCAACCATGCCAACAGGCGTATTCCAGCTAATCGTTATTTGATTCCCCGATGCATTAACCTCAGCCTCTAAACTATCCGCCTCTACGGGAACCAATTCGATTCTTTTAATTCTGCCCGTATCGTACAAAATTGATTCGTTGTCCATGCGGTCTTTAAACTGCACCCAAACGGTATGTTCAACATTATTGGTAATTGAGCCAATATCAATAGCGTCTGAATTGTTGGGATCGCCTCCCTGTGTATACAAATCCAGCCAAAGGGTTTTGTCAGTTGCTACTGCGGCGGTAGTTCCTACAAGAACCTTCCACTGTATATTTTCCCTATCATCCATAGTCCACGGACGATTCCATGCAAGGGCGGCGGGAATGCCATTGCCAGCGCCATTGTCAACCAGCAAATTCAATTGGTATAAGCTGACGGTCATTTTCGGATCTTTTCCAAATATATAAACACCTGCATCTGTCAAATTATGACCGCTGATATTCGTTACCGAGCCGCTGGTAATTGCCGGAGGGGCGGCGTCTTTTACCACGGTAACATAACGCCCTGCGGCAACCGCCGCGTCAACGGCGGCGTTAAATACACTTCCGCTACCCGCCAACGGCAGTGCAGCAGAATACGGTAAAATGATAAGCCTGATTATGCCGCTCAGTGTGGCTGTCGGCAAGGCGTATTCTATATTGTAATAGCCGCCGCCTGTCGTGAAATCGCTGGTACCGGAAATTTGGGAAAAAACGGCATTACCGTTCAAATCGGCAACTCTTTGTTCAACCAAATAAAGACTATCCGGTGCCGACAACACACCTTCGGGGGCGCTTACATTAAACCGGACATACACCGTATTGTTACCGGTTTTATTGCCAAACCGCCGGTCTATTAACGGACTGTTCCACTGAGTCCCCGCATCGCTAAAATACCCGCTGCCGTTGGTACGGCTTGCCTGCACATTAAACGCTTCGTATAACTTTTGCGATTCAGTAATGTTGGTTGCATACGATAAGGTCTGCGCCTCCGCCATTTGGTGGCTTTCGGTATTTTTCTTTTTCGTTGTGGCGCCGGTGGCGTTTTTAATGCCCGGCCCTACGGTTACTCTGATAGTGATAGACTTCAGATCGGAAGCGGGAACATTCTCCTTTACCGTTAAATCCATGCGGGTATTGCTCTCGGCAAACGATACGTCAAAGTAGTCCGATATTTTTCCGTCGCTGATGCTCATCGGAAGCGCCTGGTTAGAATATGCCGTTATGCGAACCGTGTCGCTATCGGCATTGCCCAGTCTTACTGTAGCGGTGTCAATCGTATCGTTAAACCATATGGAAACAGTCTGGTCAAAGGGGAACATGTTTAATGACGGTAACAACGAAGGGTTGGAACGGTCTATGTATGGCCGTTCTTCGCACCACGGTACCAGATATACCGGATCCGGCGTGTTTACTATTACCTGTGTCTTAGTTAGTTCAGGCTCGTAAAAATTTACCACACTTGTATTGGTAATGCGCGTTCCCGGGCTTGACGGGTTAACATAATTGAGGTACGAGCGCCATTCCACAAATGCCCACGATGACGTTGGAGTAAACTCTACCCCAAAGGGAAACGTCTGCCGCCTGTTTACTAAAGCCCCAGGAGGCGGCGAGGAAGTACCCCAGCCGCTCGGCACGGATAAGGTTACATCAGCCGGATCGCTGTCCCCGCCCAGCGGTTTTACGGTAATGGTACAGCCAGGATCGGTTACTACCGTTATGCTCATATCGGTGCCGGAAGCGTTTTGCGGCGACCATTTAACGCCAGCCCATTCCCATTCGCCGCTTCCTATCGCCCAGGTAGAGGGCATTGCTCCATCGCTGAATGATGCCTGCCAGCCCAGGAACGGATATTCAGCTAATGGTTGAAAGCTTACCGTAAACGGGAAATCCTGCCGTTTATTTGATAAACTTCCCGAAGGGTTAATGGTGCCCAATCCGCCGGATTCTACCTGTATATTCAGCACAGGGCTGTCCCCGCCCAACGGGAAAATTTTTATCGCCGCCGAGGGGGAAACGCCGGCAGGAAGGCTCTCTATTGTTACGCTTATCTCCGTGCCGGACGCATTTCGCGGCATCCAGAGAACCCCGTTTGTTTCCTGCTCGCCGTCCCCGAATCTCCAAACCGACTGCGTCCCATCGCTGAATACTGCCTGCCACCCCTGGAACGGGTATTCGCCGTGCGGCTGAAAACTTATTGAAAAGGGAAAGCTCATGCGGGCTGGGGTTGCCTGGCTTATCGTGTGGCTGATTGCCCCAAGGCCGCTGGCTATTTCCTGCCCTAACGCATTCAATACCCTTCCCGAATCTACTTCTACATTTTCCAGCACCGGGCTGTCGGCGTTCAATGGGCTGATAATTACCGGGCTTCCGTAATCCGCGTCTTCGGGAAGAAATTTCACCGTTATCTGAATATCAGTGCCCATAACGTTGCCCGGATTCCAAAACACCTTATCCCCGGAACCGGTTCCCATCTGCCCGCTCCACGAAAGCCAGTTGGACAGCAAATGTTCTCCGCCGTCGTTGCCCGTGTATTTAGCCTGCCATCCCCGGAACTGGTAGCTTGGCAGCGGCTGAAAACTTATGGTAAAAGGAAACCCTTCGCGGGCAGGATCCGTTTCCGTTACCGAGGAAAGGGCAAAGCCAAGCTCTCCTGTTTCAATGCCGACATCGAGTATCCGGCTGTCCGCTCCGGCAGGCCCAATGCGCATTTCCCCGTCGTCAGGCTCAATCATTATCGTTACTTCCACTACAAGGCCTGCGGCATCCCGCGCAAGGAATATCACCTCCGGCTCTGTTTCGCCGTAATCTATGCCCGGCCTCCAGAGCAGGCTTCGCGTTGCGCCGTTTACCTGCCACCGCGCTTCCCAATATTCAAAAGGGTACTGCGCCTTTGGCTGGTAGTTCAGCGTAAAAGGAAACCCGCGTTTTATCCCCGTAAGGGTCGCAGGGAATATATTCCCAAGCCCGCTTGCAAAAAGAGTTACATTAATATCCGCGCCCTCCGCGCCAATAGGCCCGATAAACAATTGTTTCCCCGAAGGCGGCATCTCGTACACAAATATTTCCACCTCGGTGCGTTCGGAATTTTTCGGCGCAAACAACACTTTCTCTGCGCCGGTTTCATAATCGGGCCTCCAGTACGAAACTACGCCCTCGCCTTCCACCCATGCCTGCCAGCCGATAAAAGGGTATTCCCTGGACGGTTGGAAGACAAGGGTAAATGAATAGCCCAGCTTAACAGTGCGCGGCTGCGACCCCATAAGGCTGGCAGTCCCGAGTATTCCCGTTTCAATGCGCAAAGGCACCCACGGCGCGTTGGCATAGGCGATTTCTTCATACAAATTATCAAGGTAGTTAGGATCGGCAGGCTCGTTAAAAAGTTCGCAGGCGGTTAAAAACAACAAAAAGGCAGTAAATAAGCCATGTATGAAATATTTTTTCATAAAATACCTCTTTTTATTCCATATTATTTGTACATTATTTATACTTAAACATTAAAAGCGCTGGTTTTGCATTGCAATGTTAACTTTGCCTCACCCGGTGAGGTTTCCTTGTATATAATTTACTAACCGGGTAAGTTAAAATACTCACATGGTAGTAAAATCCGGTTTTTATTCAATAATTCCAGTCACAGGGCAAGTGCCCCGCACTGCCATCGTTCAAAAAATGAAAAAAATCTCTGCCAAAAAGAATATTTTTATGTCCGCCCCAGGCGGGTACGGAAAGTCGATTGCGGCAGCCCAATGGCTTTCGTCCATAAGGGGAAACACCGCAAAAATGATAATAAGGCAGGAAGATAACAATCCTGAAGTCTTTTACAAACGGCTGGCATCGATACTTGTAGATCTTACAAAAATGAAAAAAGGACTCCCGTTTCCTTTGGACAAGGCCATTACATTTGACAGATTAATTGATGTTATAAATTTGCTGCCCGCAAAAAATACCCGCCATTATCTGCTCATTGACGATCTTCACATAATCAACAGCGAAGAAATTATTAACAGAGTGCCTGTTATCTCAGCAAGTTTACCGGAGAATATCCGGCGCTGCCTTGTGAGCCGTTCAGAACCTCCGGCAGTTTTTATGGAAACAGGAATGTTCGATGTAATAACAAAAGAAGACCTTCTGTTTTCGCCGGAAGAAGTAGAATGGCTCGGCGCGGAAAAAGATTTCGATCTAAGTTCTGCGCAAATAAAGGAATTGCTGGACACAACAGGCGGCTGGGTAATGTATTTATCCGCGCTGCTTTCAAGCGGCAAAGCAACGGAAAATACCAATCCTGCGGAAAATAAGCCGCAGAAAAACAAAGTCCCGCAAACATTAACGCAATATTTGGATGCGCGTGTTTGGAAATTATGGGACAATGAAACAAAAACTTTGCTGTTAAAACTTGCCGTTCCCAACGAAATAACACCCGATCTCTGCAAACGATTGACAGAGAAAAAAGACAGCCGAAGCATACTCGAAAAACTGACAAAAAAGGAAAATGCTTTTTTATCGCTGGCAGAAAATGACACATACCGCTTTCACGATATATTCCATGATTTTTTACTGGAACGAATGACCTGCTTTTTAAGTAAGGAAGAGATACAGCGGCTAAACGGCATCGCAGCCCAGTGGTATTACGAGCAGGGCGATTATTACGAAGGAGCGAAACATTATATTCAAAACAAGGATCATTCAGGCATAAACCGCTGCATAAATGCAACAAATCACTATCACGAAAGTTCAGGCAATCTTTCTGTAGAAGTCCGCCTGAATTTTACCACACAGTTTATTAAAAGCCTGCCGTCGGAATTTATCGCAGAAAATCCGTTTTTAATTACCAGAAGCGCTGTAGCTGCGCATAACAACGGGGATACAAATGAATTTGCGCGTTACACTGATTTGCTGTACGAAAAAATGCCGTCAATTGCCGTAAAATACCCTGAACTTATTAAAACCATAGTAATGTTTATGGGCGTGGATTACAGAATGTCAATGCGTGAATATGTGGGGCGGATTGCAAAAATGATGGCGCATGCGCCGAAAGACTCTGCGCAGAAGACAGGTATCCGTGTCGGCACAATGACGCAGAATTTGCCTTTTTTCCACCGGTCTTTCCGGGATCTTTCGGATGTTCACGAACTGAAAGACGAAGACATAAACCCGATGCGGAATACTTTCGGTTTACTCATTGGCGAAAATTACAGCATTTTGGAAAAATGCGCTTTTGCCGGTTTTGGTTATGAACACGGCAATTTACTTGATGCTGCCCGGTATGCGCTGGAAGCCTTTAACGCCTGCGATGAAGAAACATACCCCGAAATAACCTTTCATGCTCATGCGATTCTTGAGTCCGTGCTCTATGCAATGGGCTCGATACAGGAAGCCGGCAAAATCATGGCGCTTATGGAAGACAATATCGAACGTAATGCGCAATTTCTCAGGGTGAATTTCAAAGCAATACAGACCGAACGCTTCATTCGCGATGCTCGCCTGGAGGCTGCAAAAGAATGGCTGGCAGTTTATGCCTGTCATAACAAACAGTTGCCGTTTTATCAAATTTGCAGGCACTTTACCACAATGCGTTCCTTTATAGCGATAGGCAATTTTGCCGCAGCCGTTCAGTTCGGAAAGCGGCTTATGGCCCTTGCAACCGACTACAGGCGGCCGTTAGACCAAATTGAATGCGGGATACTTACAGCAATTGCATTGCGGCACAGCAGCAAGAAAGACGATGCAGCCGCGCAACTGGCGCAATCTGTAAAAATAGCAGCGCCATACGGCTTTACCCAGTTATTTATCAATGACGGAAAGGAAATTCTGCCCATACTGTGGGAATTAAAAAAGAACATGGACAAAGACGATGATTTGCTGCATTTTACAGACAGGCTGGCAAATGACATTTACAAAAGATATAATCTTAATGCCCGCGAAGAAACAACCCCCGCCCTGTCCCCTCAACAACTCGCCATGCTTCCGTATTTGAACAAAGGCATGACCTACAGCGAAATTGCCAAAGCAACCGGCGTAGAACGCTCAACAGTCAAGTATCACGTGCTGCAATGTTACAAGCGGTTAAATGTTCACGATGCGCAGGAAGCCATTGTAAAGGCAAAAATGCTTGGGCTGCTGACATAGTTGGCGGCGGGTAAAAACAAAGAATTTTGCCCTTTCTCTGCAGTTCTTTCTATTGCTATTAATCTTTATTTTCATTATAATCTACCTTAAATGTTGAACCAAGTGATGTTAAATATGCAAAAACACGGAATATTTCTGTTTCTCCTGCTGATTTTGAGTATAAGCGCTGTCCATGGGCAGGAGATTATTACCGCAGACCGGTATATGGAGATGGTTTCGGAACAGTACAGCCACATTAAGGACTACGAAGCCAATATAGTTATTCGTTCCGGCAATACCGATATGGTTGGGAATGTAAGCCACCGTTCGCCGTCTTTTTTACGCATCGATTTTTCGCGGCCGGCGGAACAGGTAATTTTGTTCGATGGTGAGTGGCTTACAGTTTACCTGCCGGAGTATAGGGCTGTGTTGTGTCAGAATATCAATCAAGCCGGGCAAGCCGGAGGGCGAAAGCCGGCAACTACGACAGGGCCGGCAATGGCAAGCGCTCAGGGGCTTATCCTGCTTAGGCGTAATTATGTCCCGTCTTTTGTGACAGGCCCCAATCCTGAGCCGCTGGAAGCCAATTCACGTGAAAAAGTTGTAAAAGTAAAGCTTACCAGGCGGTCTATATCCGAAGGCTTTAGGGAAATAATAGTGAGTATCGATCCTGATACTAAACTGATCCGCAGAATCGAAGGGCGTTCAATTGCAGATGCCGAAGTTCGTTTTGATTTTACCAACATAAAAACAAACCAGGGAATCCCGGAACAGCGGTTTCTGTACGATCCTCCCGGTTCTGCAAATTTATATTACAACTTTCTCTTTAGGGATTCTGACTAGCGTAGGGGAATGCAATGGAATCTCTTGGTGAAAAATTAAGAACAGCGCGTGAAGAAAAAGGGCTTACCATGGATCAGGTTAGCCGTGAAACCAATATCTCTCTTCGTTTTATTGAAGCACTGGAAATAGAAAACTTTTCGATTTTTCCCGGGGAAACATATATTACCGGTTTTTTAAAAAATTACAGCGCCAGGCTCGATCTTGATGTTCAAAAAATGCTTTCGCTTTACCGCGCCATGAAGATTCAGGAACAGCCTGTTCCGGTTGAGCAGCTTCTTAAACCAGAATCGAAACTGCCCTTTATTCTTATCGTAGCGGCGGTTGTTCTTGTTGTTTTGGGGGCGGTTGGCGGAATCGCTTATTATTTGCTTTTTAACAGAACAAGTAAACCGGCGGCAGTTGTTCCTGCAAGCCGTGCTCCCGCAGAATATGTAATGGAAAACAATTCATTGGAACGGCGTGTTTATAAAGGCGATTCAATTTTGGTTCCGGTGGATTCCAAAATGTACAAGCTGGAAGTAGCGAATTTAGGCGAAGCGGTAACAATACGCACTCCGGAAGGTTCGGTAATTCTCGATTTAAGCCAGGAAGCAAGCATAGACCTTAGCAATGACGGGGTTCACGATTTGCGCATAACGGTCGCCGATTTTGCAAAGAACAATGCCGATATGGGGGTTTTGCTCCATTTGAGCCTGCTGGACACAGCGGCAGTTTATGAAAATATTCCAGACGCAGATCCAGCCTTTGTTGAGACTATTGCCGTTGCTGCTGCTGCGTCAAATACGGTAATAATTCCTTCTACTCCAAATGCGTATCCTTTTACCCTGCAGCTTAATTTTCAGGGTTTCTGCATGTTTCGCTGGGAAATCCTTAATGAGCGCGACCGCAGGGACAGGAACGAACGTTATTTTCAGCGTTCCGATGAACTCAATATTCAGGCGCAAAACGGTATCCGCATTTGGGCATCCAATGCGCAGGCGGCAAAATTCCAGGTTATAGGCGGCGGGCGTGTATTCCCTGTGGAATTTGGTTTGTCCGGCGAAGTAGTAGTAGCAGATATTCGCTGGGTTCGCGGTGAAGACAACCAGTTCCGCCTTGTGTTTGTCCGTCTTGAGAGATGAACCGTTACTTTCTTGATCCGTTCGGGTGTGTAAAAAATCAAGTCGATGCTGAATTAATGATGGCTCACTTAAATAAAGCGGGATGGGAATGTGCGCCCGCCGCCGATGCGGACTTAATCATTGTAAATTCATGCGGTTTTATAGAGAGCGCAAAACGTGAATCCATCAACGCAGTTATTGGCTGGCGTAAACTTTACCCAGGCAAAAAAATTCTTCTTGCAGGCTGCCTTTCCCAGCGTTATGCGAAAGAACTTGCGGAGAGCCTTGTCGAAGCAGACGGGTTTATGGGAGTTGAAGATCCGGCGCATGTTGTGCAGGCTGTGTCAAATATTGCGGGGCGCAGCAAGCAGGGGAGTGCTGTAAATAAAAAACGCAGCACAGGAAGCGCCGGAAATGCAGCCGGTATTTTACATTCTGGCGAGAGGCCTTTGCTGTCATTGCCGGGATCGGCTTATGTAAAAATCAGCGAAGGCTGCAGCAACTGCTGTTCTTTCTGCGCCATCCCGCTCATTCGCGGCAGCCTTGCCAGCAGGGCAATTCCAGGCATAATGGAAGAGTGTAAGGTTTTACTTAATCGGGGCATAAGAGAACTATGTATCATAGGGCAGGACATTGGCTCTTTTGGCGTTGATAAACAGAAAACAATTTCCGGCTCCGCAGCTTCAAAATTGCCGGATTTACTGGAAGCCATTTCTTCGCTCAAAGGGCGCTTTTGGGTGCGTCTTTTATACATTCACCCCGATCACTTTCCTTTGCAAATTCTTGACGTTATGGAAAAGGATTCGCGCATTCTTCCTTATTTTGACATTCCCTTTCAGCATGCAGCGCCGAAAATTCTCGCCGGTATGAACCGTAACGGCTCAGCCGAAAAATATCTTGAGCTGCTCGCGGCTATCCGCAGCCGCCTTCCGTCTTCTGTTATCCGCTCTACATTTTTGCCTGGTTTTCCCGGTGAAACAGAAGACGACTTCTCGGCGCTGCTGGATTTTCAGAAAAAGGCAGCGCTTGACTGGCTTGGCTGCTTTGCCTATTCCCGTGAAGAAGGCACGGCGGCATATTCGATGAAAGGCCGCGTTCCCAAAAAAAAGGCGGCAGAGCGTAAACGAATAATTGAAGAGCAGCAAGTTCCAATTACCGAAAAAAACATGGAGCGTTTTACCGGCCAGGATTTGGAAGTGTTAATTGAAGAGCAGATTGCCGCAGGCGAAGAAGGCGGCGAAAGCTTCTGGCTTGGGCGGCTCTACTGCCAGGCGCCGGACATTGACGGGGCTGCGGTTATTGCGGGCTGCGGAACAAGCGGGAAAAATCCGCAGGCAGGGGAATTTGCAAAGTGCAAGGTTATCGCCCGCCGGGGTTTTGATTTGGAAGTTGCGCTGTATTGATTGTATAACAAAATTGTTTATTATGCTAAAATTAATATATGCTCGAAACGGATTATCCTCCCTATCTTGAACCGCTCAACCCTGAACAACGCGCTGCTGTTCTTCACACAGGGAAACCGCTGCTGATACTGGCAGGCGCAGGATCGGGAAAGACAAGAGTAATCACGACAAAAATCGCATGGCTCATCAGGGAAAAGGGGGTGGATCCCCGTTCGATTTTGGCGGTTACATTTACCAATAAAGCTGCAAGGGAAATGGCGGATCGGGCAAAGGCAATTGACGAACGCGCCGGGAACGCAATGCTGCGGACATTTCATTCATTTGGGGCATGGTTTCTAAGGCGGAACGGCAGCTTTGCCGGTTTGGATTCGTCTTTTGTTATTTATGACGACGATGATACTATGGCTCTTCTTTCCGCAATTATGGAAAATTCTCCGAAAGCCGAAGTTAAAGAGTTTGCTTATCATATTTCCCGTGCGAAAGATTATTTTCTCTCTCCGGATGATCCTCTGCTTGCAAGAATAGACAGCCGTAAAAAATTCCGCGATATTTACATGCGTTATGAAGAACGGCTGGCGCAGATTGGAAATGTCGATTTTGGAGACTTGATTAAAAAACCTGTGGAGATTCTTCGCAGCCAGCCGGAAGTGGCAAATCGTTTTCGCGAGCGTTTTTCGGTAATTATGGTAGACGAGTATCAGGATGCAAATGTGGCGCAGTTTCAATTGTTAAAGGAATTATGCGGCGATAGAACCTATGTATGCGTTGTCGGCGATGATGATCAGTCTATTTACCGTTTCCGCGGCGCAGAAGTAAAAAACATTCTTGAATTTCCGGATCGTTTTTGCGGCGCCGATATTATCCGCCTTGAAAGAAATTACCGCTCGACTGCCCCAATATTAAAAGCGGCGTCTTCTGTTGTAAATTACAACCGCGGGCGTTTGGGAAAGACGCTTCTTGCGGAAAGGGGAAAAGGGCCGCTCCCTGTTCTTGCGTACCTGCCGGATCAGGATGAAGAAGCGGCATTTTGCGCAAATACGATAATGAATTCTGTTATGCGAAAAGAAACTGCCTGGTCTGACTGGGCTGTGCTTTACCGGATTAATGCTCAGTCTTTAGGGTTTGAAACTCAATTTTTACGGAGAAAAATACCTTACAAAATTGTCGGTTCTCTTAAATTTTATGAAAGGGAAGAAATTAAAGATGCGCTTGCGCTTTTGTCGCTCTTGATAAATCCCCGCGACGAAGTAGCGTTCCGCAGAGTAGTGAATAAACCTGTAAGGGGCGTGGGGGCAGCAACAATCGATAAAATTATCGAAGCTTCCGAAAGGTATGGCGGCAACTTGCTGGAAACGGGCGGAGAAATAACTCTTTCGCCAAAAGCTCAATCCGGTTTGAAAAAGTTCACAAAAGCGATTAATGACGGCAGAGCTTTACTGGGAAGCGCCGCAGCAGATATTGCTGCATCTTCAGCAAGTGATGCAGCGCGTACTGCAATGGAAGCAGATGAAAATGCGGCTAACAGTGATAAAAACATTCAAAAGAAAAAAAAACCGGCGAAAAAGCAAAAAGGGCTTAAAGCAGGCGCAGGGCTGGCATTTTGCGTTACGCAGATTGTAAGAGATTCCGGAATTGCCGAGTATCATGAAAACCATGATGAAGATACAGGAAATACAAAGCTTAACAATTTACAGGAATTGGTAAACGCAGCAAGCATTTATGCGCTAAGCCGCGAAGGGCTGGTTGACTTTCTTGAACACATTGAACTTGACCGTTCTTTGGTTGACGATTCAAAATCGGGCAATTCTGAAGATAGAGTCACGTTTATAACTTTTCATAATACCAAGGGTCTTGAATTCCGGCGGGTAATAATGACCGGGCTTGAACAGGGTATTTTCCCAAGAGAAGACAAAAAAAGCGAAGATCTGGAAGAGGAGCGCAGGCTTTTTTATGTTGGGGCAACCAGGGCAATGGATGAATTGTACTTTACTTCCTGTGCAACGCGCCGGATGTACGGAAGAACCATGCAGATGCAGCCGTCGTTGTTTTTGCGGGAACTGGACAGAAAATGCCTGAAAATCTGCAATAACGAAAGAAGTTATATGCAAAGGCCAGCGGTGCTGTACAAGAAAAAGGTGCCTGTCACCATGCCAAAAATGGTGCCTGACACCGAAAAAATTTGCGGTTATGTGCGGGGGCAGCGCATATACAATGAAAACTTCGGGTACGGCGCTGTAATGGACGTGAAGGACAGTGACGACGGCCCGGTTGTAAGAGTCCGTTTTGACAACGGGAATGAAACACGTTTTTTAAGCGAGCATCAGGGCAGGGCTTATGAAAAAGTAGAGGATGATTATTGATGGCAGGCATGGCAGGCATGGCAGGCAATGAATCTACGGACAATTTTTCGCTGTTAAAACTTGCTCCTGTTGTTCTTCGCGCAAGGGATTTCCGCCTGTACACGCAATGCGGGCGGCGGCTGGTAGATCTCTGGCTGAATGGCGGCACTGCGGTACTTGGGCATACTCCTGCGTCTATGCTTCGCGAACTTAAAAATACCGCAAGCCGCGGTTTGTATGCGCCCTTCCCTAATTTTTTGGAAGACCGTTTCATTAAAGCGCTGTCCTGTCTCTTTCCCGGCAGAAGTTTCCGCCTTTATTCCGCGCCGCCGCCGGAACTTAAAATGTTTTTGGCAAATGGAACCGCTTCGCTATGGCGCCCTTTTGCTGACATTAAATCTCCGCTGGCAGTAGCAGATAACGCGCCGCCAATTCTTGTTCCGGTAATGCCTGGCATTCAGGGCTGGCGTAACGGTATGCCTTTGGGGCTTTGCGTTCTTGCTTTTAATCCGGATTTTTCTGACATTAACATGCTCCCGCAAAGCGATATATTGCCGCCGGTGCTGCTTGCAGTTGCGAAGCGCGGAATTTACGATCTTATCGCGGTAAAGGACAAGGAAAGAAGGCTTTACCCAAAAATTGCAAAGGCGCTTGCGAAAAAAGGCTGGCGGCGTACCGGCATATACATTTACCCCAGGGAAAAACCTGCGCCGGAAGCCTGGGCGGCATTGTTCCGGCAATTTCTTGATGCGGGGTTTCTGCTGCCGCCGGTATCATCGCAGCCGTTGATACTCCCCGGCGTTCTTTCCGCAGGCGAAGAAGCAAAACTTGCCGCTGTGTTTAATGCGGCGGTAATTTAACCAATCGCGCCCATACCGAAGAGCGCAAAATCATACTTAACCGGATCGTTTTTGTCAAACTCGCGCAATTTTTCCGTGAGCGCGATAACTGCTTTTTTATCATTGGACTTGCGTTCCAATAAGCCGAGACTGCGCGCTGTACGCGCAACATGGACATCAAGAGGGATATAAAGCGCAGACGGAGGGATCTTTTTCCATAGGCCCAAATCTACCGGCGCTTTGCGCACCAGCCAGCGCAGCGCAAGGTTTAGTTTTTTACATGCCGAGGTTTCGGCATCGGAAATATGCCTTGAATATTGCCCCTTGTTTGCGCTTGCCATTTCTTCGCGGAAAAGAGTCATGCCTTCCCAAATGCCGGGAGCAGATGCGAATAATTTTTCCAAATTTTCATATTTTTCGTAAATGTGTTTAAAGCCGAGGCAAAAGTACTTTAGATCGCTTTCAAAAAAAGTGCGGTGAATGTTGCCTGACTGCCCGCTTTCGGCGGCGGCCCTGTCTCTTAATGTTTTGTAATTGCCGGACATTACAAAGTCATAAGGGCAAGAACCCATCAGGGCGAACATTTTTTTTGCGGAACGCAGGATTAAGTCGCGCCTGCCCCACGCAATAGTCGCCGCAAGAAATGCGGAAATTTCAATATTCTCCCGTTTTTTATAACAATGCGGGAACTGAACCGGATCAAGTGCGATAAAATCCGGTTTGCAAATTTTTTCGTACCAGGAATCAAGCTCTTGCGCAAGATTTTTTGCTTTCATTTGTTTGCCACCCTAATTAACTCCGCGAATAATTCGGCGCTTCCTGCGTGATGGTAATGTCATGCGGATGGCTCTCGCGCAGGCCGGCTGCGGTAATTTTTACAAACTTGCGGTATTGTTTCAAATCTGCAATGCTGCCGCAGCCGCAGTACCCCATCCCCTTGCGCAAGCCGGCAATAAGCTGGTTCATGTATGTACGCAATTCGCCCTTGTAGGGAACTCTTCCCTCTATACCTTCCGGTACCGGTTCCTCATCCTTACCCATCTGGTAACGGTCGCCTGCGCCGTCTGCAATAGCGCCCATGCTGCCCATCCCCCGGTACTCTTTATATATTCTTCCGTCAAAAATTATTTCGTTCCCCGGCGCTTCCCGCAAGCCGGCAAACAAATTGCCAATCATCACAATGCTCGCTCCTGCGCCGATAGCCTTGGTTATATCACCGGAGAATTTAATCCCGCCATCAGCAATTACAGGAATATTTGACTTTGCCGCCTCTTCGGCGCAATCCAAAACCGCCGTAAACTGAGGCACTCCAATTCCGGCAACTACCCTGGTGGTGCAAATTGAGCCCGGCCCAATCCCCACTTTTACTGCATCGGCTCCGGCATCTATAAGCCTTCGCGTCCCTTCTTTGGAAGCGACATTTCCCCCAATTACAGGAATATCAAATTCTTTTTTAATTTGCGTAACAGCGTCCATAACATTTTTTGAATCGCCGTGGGCAGTATCAAGGACTATAAAATCAACCTTGGCTTTTACAAGCAGAGGCAGGCGCATTTTGTAATCCTGCGGCGAAACTGCCGCGCCGACAATTAATCTTCCCATTTTATCAATTGCCGCATTGGGAAATTTTTCATGCTTTTCCATATCCGATACAGTTATAAGCCCTTTGAGCCTGCCTTCGTTATCCACAACCGGCAATTTTTCAATAGGGTATTCATAAAATTTTTCCAGAGCAGCGGCAACAGTCGGTTCGCCTCTTACCACGACCAAATCTTCTGTCATCACATCTACAACCGGTATGGAATCGTCTTTGCAAAAACGCAAATCGCGGTTGGTAACGATGCCCCTTACTATGCCTTCATTGTCTACAACCGGCAGCCCTGAGATTCCATATTTATTTATCAATGTTTTAACATCGCGGACATACGCATCATGGGGGACTACAATAGGCGAATCAATAATCCAGTTAAGATAGCGTTTTACATTTGTAACTTGCCGCGCCTGTTCGTCAGGATTAAGATTCCGGTGAATAACGCCGGTTCCGCCTTCAAGCGCAATGGCAATGGCAAGCTTTTCTTCCGTAACTGTGTCCATTGCGGCAGAAATAATTGGAACATTCAACTGTATGCCGCTGCATAATGTTGTTTGTATGTTACAGTCCCTTGGCAAAACTTCCGAATATCCGGGCTGTAAAAGAACATCGTCGTAAGAAAGACCATCGTAAAACATAATTTCCTCCGTAAAAAAATATTTAAGTTCGTTAATGTGCCAACGAACATTAATTCAATAAATTTCTATATTTTTCCGCAAGTGTTTTTGCCTTTTTTGCGGCAATCCCGCTGTAACGCTGCGGATTTTCAAAAAATGCCAATGCCGCATCCTTCAATGCATCATTTGGCAATGCTGCATTGTTCAATGCGCCGCTTGCAGATGATGCAATAAGCCCCAGCTCCGCCAGCTTGCCGCCAATTTTTTCAAGCACTTCCGGTTCTTTTGCAAGAGCTGCGGCAAAACTTAATTTTTCTTTTTCGGCGGAAAGCGTAATTTTTCTGATTATTTCGTGAGCGCCGGAAACTCCTGTTTCAGCTAACAGAATGTAAGCTGGTTCCGCCATTATTCCGCCGGGAATGCCGCCGCCGTTCAGGTTGGCGAGCAGCCTTTCCCGGTCAGCGCTTAAACCTTCGATAATTTTAATCATGCGGCTTACAGCAAGGCAAAAGCCGGTAATATAATCTGCGATAAACCGCTGGCTTGCCGAATTGGAAAGATCCCTCTGGTGTTCGCTTATCTGATCCATAAAAAAAGTATTAACACGGGGCATAAACGCTTTCCATAAACTTTTAACATGTTCGGAATTCCAGGGGTTGCGTTTTTGCGGCATTGTAGAAGACCCAACCTGATCCGCGGAGAACCCCTCGCGCACTTCGCCTATTTCGCTGCGCTGCAAATTGCGAAGATCGTCGGCAAGGTTGGCGATTATTCCAAATGCAACATTGAATTCCAAAAGCAGGCGCAGAAGGTATTCTGGCTCCACCAGTTGGGTTGAATGTTCGGAAGGTTCAAGCCCAAGTTCCTCAAGGTAAATACGTTCCAGTTCCTGCGGGTCTTTTACAATCATGCTTGTAGCATTGTAAGCCCCGACAGCGCCCGATAATTTGCCCTTCAGTTCCTTTGCGCGTTTTTCAATTTCCGGAATTGATTTTCCAATGCGGGAAACATATTCTGCAATTGCAAAACCAAGCGTGATTGGCACTGCATGTTGCCCATGTGTGCGCCCCACCTGGGGAGTTTCGGCTTCCTTCTCAGCAAATCCGCAGAGGAGCAGTTCCAGTTTTTTTATCAGCGGAAGCACAACTTCGCGGGTAACGCCCGCCATGCGCCAGGAAAGGCTTGTGTCCAGAATGTCCACGCTGGTTGCCCCCAGGTGTACAAGGTGCGCCAATTCCGGCGGGACCTTTTGCTTTAACACATTAACCAGCGCCCTGATAAAATGATGCGTCTTTTCTTCTTCAGCGTAAACCTCCGCCGAATCTACTGCGCATTTTTCCAGCACTTCCCGTACCGGCGGGCTGCTTTTCCCCCGAACCGCAAGATGAGCATGGATAAGGGCAATTTCCGCCTTTGCGCAGGCAGAAACAGACGCCTCTTCGGAAATCCACGGAACTAAAGATTGATAAACTTCCGGCTCAGAAATAGAATAGCGATGGTCAATAGGGGAGATATTATTGAATATATTACGAGCTTCCATATTAGATCATGGCATATTGCGCAGGATAATGTCAATCTGCATAAATTCGGCATATTCCGGAAATTCCCCATGTCTAAAAATTCCCTGTTGTAAAAAAACTTAAAAAGTGATATATTAAGAAAAGATGTTTCAAAACAAGAAATCCTGGCGCTGCTGCTAAAGATGGACAACAATTGAAACATTGCCGGGAAATGTTCTTGTTTGTGGAAAAACAGGGGGTATTTTGAAAAAA
>Ga0123356_10002497_pt1 | contig 19633 bp, 15 predicted proteins | sample TergutEmb28metaG_2_FD_92546 | JGI IMG/M metagenome (GOLD analysis project Ga0123356, IMG submission 92546) | Embiratermes neotenicus P3 segment gut microbial communities from Petit-Saut dam, French Guiana - Emb289 P3 | ecosystem: Host-associated > Arthropoda: Insects > Digestive system > Gut ...
GCAACCTCCCCGCAAATATACCAACCTACGGACTAGCAATAGACATCGGCACAACAACAGTATCGGTATTAATGGTAGACACAGAAACCGGATATGTCCTCGCCAAAGCAACCACCGGAAACGGCCAGATACGCTACGGCGCAGACGTAATAAACCGCATAATCCAGCAACAAAAACCCGACGGAATCAAAAAGCTGCAAGACGCTATCGTAAAAGACACGCTTCTGCCACTAATCGACAACCTATGCGCCTCAACCGGTATCACCCATGACAAAATCTCCCGCTTAACTGTAGCGGCAAACACAACAATGAACCATCTATTGCTCGGTGTTGACGCAAACTCCATTCGCATCGAACCATATCAACCTGCATACCTAACATTTGAACCATATGACCCTGCAAGCATCGGAATAAACGTTGCCCCAAATGCAAAAATGATACTCGCCCCGAACATAGGAAGCTACGTAGGTGGCGACATAACAGCAGGAGTCCTCGCAGCAATGACCCCCACAGGTGGAAGTATATGGAATCGCTCCGAAATGACCCTGCTCATAGACCTTGGAACTAACGGAGAAATAGTATTCGGCAACGAAGAGTTCCTCATGGCATGCGCCTGCTCAGCAGGACCCGCCTTCGAAGGCGGCGACATAAGTTGTGGAATGAGAGCAACGACAGGCGCGATTGAAGCATGTAAAATCAACAAAGAAACGATGGAACCGGAACTGACTGTAATTGGCGGAGGCAACCCAACAGGACTCTGCGGCTCAGGACTTATAGACGTAGTGGCAGAGTTATTCAGAACAGGCATAATAAACGGCAAAGGCAAATTCACCACGACCCCACCCGTCATTGCGAGCGCACGAAGCAATCCAGTCCCCCAAAACCGAATCCACCACGACGAATACGGAACCGGAAGCTACATCCTAGCCTTCGCCGAAGACTCAGCAACCAAAAAAGACATAACACTTACAGAAACCGACATCGACAACTTCATCCGTGCCAAAGGAGCAATATTCTCAGGCATCATGTCGCTGCTGGCACCACTTGGATTCACCGTAGCAGACATCGACGACGTACTGATAGCCGGAGGCATCGGCAGCGGAATAAACATAAAAAACGCAATAAGCATCGGAATGCTCCCCGACCTACCCGAAGAAAAATACAGCTACATAGGCAACTCATCACTCACCGGAGCATACAATATCCTCACATCCCCGGAGGCAGAAGAAAAAGTACACGAAATAGCTGCAAACATGACATACATAGACCTGAGCAGCGAACCGGGCTACATGGACGAGTTCATCGCCGCCTGCTTCCTCCCCCACACCGACGAAACCCTCTTCCCTTCTCTCAACTAATAGAAAGTAGTGCAATCATGGAAAAAACTAATTGGGAAATCTCATATGACATTCATTTAGAAAAATACAGCCTTCTTGACCCTGAAGAAACAACAAAACGTACCAATATAGAGTTCGACTCAAAGCAAAGAAGATTCAAACTCGAAACCCTCGGCTTTCATCTTTATGCCGAATGGCCCAACTTCAAGCTGACACCAAAAAACAAAGAAACCTGCCCAAAAGCCCTCTACGACTTTGGAATGCAGGTGCTCGTTATGCGAGTGCTGTACCTTGGAGTCGCAGCGCCCGCAAGCGGAAACTTCAAAGCATACCGCGAACTGCCTTGGGGCGACGTATACGACGCAAACTTCAACGGACGCTGTATAAAACGCTTTGCATTCGGCTTCGGCTTCAACCCTGAAAAATTCGCAGAAGCCGCCGAAAAACTCAGCGGCAAAAAAATAGATGGCGGAGACATTGCATACGAGTTCCCATTCTTAGGCGGCATAGAAAGCAGATTCATCCTTTGGAAACCTGATGAAGAATTCCCGCCATCAGCACAAATCCTCTTCTCCGATAACTCCGTACTAATGTACAACGCCGAAGACCTCGCAGCCGTCGGCGACGTGATCATAAGCGCTCTAAAAGAAACAGGAAAATAAAACCATGAGCAAACTGACTAATCTATTTAAATGGCAAATGCATAAGAAAAAACCGAGGGTATATTACATAACGATTTTATCGGTCGTATTGGTTGCCATATCTGTGGTATTTGTTACAAGCTACTTCGGAAATCATTTTATACCCGAACAACCTCCCCAGCCGGCAGAAATAAATACACCGGCGGTGTCTATAGAAGAACCGGAAATCATAGAAGAAGCCGATATAGAACCCGAAGAAGAGGAGCCACCACCGGCAGATACCGTTTACAGTATAAATGAACTGTATCCGGATATGACATTTCTAATGGACGCTTTTTCAAAAAGATATAACAGCATCGCAGTCAGTTTTGTTCTTTTCGACGGAGATGAGCGTGACTACTACACATATGTCTACGGACAAAAAAACACCCAAACCAAGCAACCCATTGATTCTGAAACAAAATTCTGCGTCGCATCCCTATCAAAAATCGTAACAGTCATATGCGCCATGAAACTTGTTGAAGAAGGAAAGTTGGATCTAGACGAAGACATCACTGAATACCTTGGATATCGAGTCAGAAACCCGCGTTTCAGCAATACAGTAATCACGACCCGAATGCTGATGCAACATCAATCATCACTTAATGATACAAATATGTACTTATTTAGAGATAACAAAGAATTACCGGAAACAACAGAGCGAATGCTTAAACAACGTGTTAACTACGCCCCATTTCAACCGGGAACCGCTCACCATTATTCCGGATACTTTGCATACTCAGTGATAGGGCTAATATGCGAAATAATAACCGAAAAGAGATTTGATGATTTTGCCAGGGAAGTTCTATTCGACCCACTGGATATAGACGCTGCATTTTTACCCGATAACTTAAGCGATAACTCAAACCTTGCAACACTATACGATGGAAACCACGAGGAGCAACGAAGTGTAAGAGAGCAACTGGCACAACAAGAGAGCCGTGAACGCATCAGCGACCACGACCTTGTAGGTGCAAATCTTACGATTACGCCTGTTGACTACGCCAAGATACTGATAATGTTAGGCAATGGAGGCACTTTTGACGACGTTAGGATCCTCTCAGAAGCAACAGTCAGAGCGATACATGATGCCAACGTGCAAGGACCCGGGTATAAGCAAGGACTGGCAACGCGCTATCAAGACAATGACACTATGCCTTATTATAAGTCTTATTGGCATTTAGGCGGCGCCTGGGGAGTTAATTCTCAATATATACACTACATCGGAAATAGTCCGAACCGTGGCACCGTCATCGTAACAACCGGAGCTGGACCCCTCTACTTGCAAAGCCAAATGATTGATATGTGTACAGATTTATCTCTTATTGCAGAGTTGATATTCCCGGTAAACCCAACTTAGCAAGAACCCTCGTCGAAGAAACCCCACTTAGTAAAAATCATGTGATGCCGGAGTCCCACATATTATGACCGGAAAGCTCCTTGGAATGAACAACCAGCCCGAAAACAGCACCGCATAACCCACCGATTATATGCGAAATACGCGAAACATTATCAACAGAAAAAAGCCCGAGCATGACCTCATTGCCGATGTACAGAATTGCAACAAGCAAAACTGTGATCGGCAATCTTCCTTGTCTGATGTTGGTAAACGAAGCCATTAAAATAAGCATAAAAACAATACCGCTTGCACCTACCAAAACAACTCCGGGAAAGAAAATCACCTTTATAAGCCCAGTTACAAAAGCAGTGATAACCATAATCAAAGCAAGACGACCGCTGCCATACTTCTCCTCGACCATCGGACCGATAGCCAAAATCATCATAAAATTACCGACATAATGACTGACACCGGAATGCACAGCCACATGAGTAAAAAGCCGGACATACTGCATCGGATCGATAAAACCCGTTCTGCGCACACCGAATAAAAGCACCATATTTATTGGGGTGACAAGATCGATAATGAGCACCCCCAGAGCGATTATCGTGAACCATAAAATTACAGGCGAATTCAAATCAATAGCAAATCTACGTTTATTCATAACAATCCTCGTCAAAAACTCATTTAAACTCAGGCACAGGAGGCATCTTACTTAAAATCTTATTGTACTTCTTGATGTCCTTGTCGTTGATCTTAATGAGCTTTCTGATTCGCCGTTCGCCCCTTTTAGTAGTTGTCGTAGTTATACGAAGATCCTCATTATCCTTATTAAGGCTAGCTATATAGCCCAACAACTGAAGCTGCTCGGCATACTCCTTACAATACTCTTCATACCGCGCATCCTTCTCCTGTTTCATCTGAGCGTAATCCATACCCCCACCCCCAAGATATTACTGAAAAGATTCTAACACTAAAACCAACACTTGTCCACGCAAAAGAGAGTCCTGTATTTGATTTGTATTTTCGCTTTTATGAAATTACGCACTATGGTATAATAGTATATCAAAAAGTAAAGAGAAAAGCATATGAACGACAACTACAACAACTGGTTACAGCATCTTGAAGGCACACCGGATGGTGAAGCCCTTAAAAAAATGATGGAGCCGGAGATAGCGGACGCCTTCTCCGGCAATATCGCTTTTGGAACAGGCGGACTTCGCGGCATCATGGGACTTGGAACAAGCCGCCTCAACCGATACACCGTCGAACGAGTCACACACGGACTCGCAAAAACTATATTGTCAAAAGACTACCCAAAGAGTGTCTGTGTCGCCTATGACACTCGCTTTAGCTCGGACATCTTTGCACAAAACGTCTGCAACGTCCTTTCCACCCATGGAATAACAACCTACATATTCGACAAACCCGTCCCCACACCGATGCTCAGCTTTGCTATACGCTACCTAAAGCTCGGCTGGGGCATCTCTATAACCGCCAGCCATAACCCGCAGGAGTATAACGGATATAAAGTATATAACCATCAGGGCGTACAAGTAACAGACGAGCTCGCAAGCGAAATCACAAAATCGATAGAAACGGTAGACTTTTTCGAAAAACTCCCCGATGAACCCGTCATTCCGATAGACCACACTTGCTCCGTGCTTGACACGGAGTCGACCCGGAATCCCCCAAAAAACCTGATTACAACCATCGACACAGCACTCGAAGAAGCATACAAAAACGACATCCTCTCATACATCAACAACCCTCTGCAGAAACAACCAGACCCCCCGTCAAACTTTCCCTTCGTCTACTCCGCCCTCCACGGAGCCGGAGCCAATGCAATACCGGACGTACTAAGAAAACTAGGCTACGACCCAATATGCATACAACAAGAACCCGACGGAGCGTTCGGCGGTATAATTACACCCAACCCGGAAGAACCCATCGTCTACGAAAAAGCAATCGAAACAGCAAAACAAAGCAACGCAAAGCTACTACTTGCAACAGACCCTGACTGTGACCGCGTCGGCGTACTAGTCAGAACCACCACCAACGAAATCACAACCTTCGAAATCCTCAACGGCAACCAAATCGGCGCATTACTCATCGATTATCTGATAAAAACACGCGGAGTAAACCCGGGCGATACCGTCATAACAACGATCGTATCCGGACTGCTGGGCGAACTCATATCAAAAAAACACGGACTCGAATTCAAACGCCTGCTCACAGGCTTTAAATACATAGGTGAAGACGCAGAGCAGCTACCCGAAAGCAAAAAGTTCTTCTTCGGATACGAAGAAAGCTATGGCTTCCTCGCAGGCGACGGAGCACGCGATAAAGACGCAGTTATTGCCACGGCACTAATAGTAAAAATGGCAGACTCTTATAATAAAGAAAACAAAACCCTACTCGACAGATGGGAAGAACTCAGCGAAGAACACGGCTACTGCATGGAAAACCTGCACAGCGCAGAAGTACCACAAAGCAAACAACAGGAAATAATGAAAAAACTCCGCACCGGCAGCAACCAAAAAATAGAAGGTCTTACAAAAACAGAAGACTTCCTCCCCGGACTAAACGTGCTTCCTCCCGCAGATGTTATAAAACTAACCTTCGATAACAAAAGCTGGGCAGCCATCCGCCCAAGCGGCACAGAACCAAAAATCAAACTCTACACCGGAGTCATCGCAAAAACCAAAGAAGAAGCAAAAACATCCCTGCACGAACTCACAGAGATGTTACTTTCCTTACTTTTTACCACATGACTAACAACCGCCGCAGCCTGCCACTCTCGCTTCCTGACTAAACACGACACACAGTTAAACCTACCCCCCTTGGCCATAAGCAGCACAAACCTCATCCACACTGCCGATACAAACAAGCCTGCTCTTATCCAGTAGCAACGCCCGTGAGCACATCTCCTTGATCTTGTTGACATCATGCGTCACCAATAACACGGTGACGCCATTTGCGATCATGCCTCTTATCCGCTCTTCACACTTCGCTTGAAACAAATAATCTCCAACACCTAAAATCTCATCAACGATCAAAATCTCGGGCTGCACACTTGTAGCGACTGCAAACCCCAGCCGCCCCAGCATACCCGAGGAAAAATTCTTCACAGCAACATGCTCAAACTCCCAAAGCTCAGCAAAATCCAAAATCTCATCATATCTTGTATCCATAAAACTTGGCGGAAAACCATACATAGCACCGTTCATATAGATATTATCCCGGGCAGAAAACTCAAGATCAAACCCCGCCCCAAGCTCCAGTAGTGGCGAAATCCCCCCTGAAACAACCACAGCACCTTTCGTCGGCTTAAAAACGCCGGCGATGATTTTTAACAGCGTCGACTTACCTGCTCCATTGAGCCCCATAATGCCAAAAACCTCACCCTTATTGACTGTAAAGCTGATGTCATTAAGCGCCCAAAATTCCTCATAAAAAAGCTTTCTTGTTACCGCTTTAACAAAATACTCTTTTATGCTGTTGATTTTATCCTTGCTGAGATTAAATCTCATGGAAACATTCTGAACAGAAATCGCTACATTATCCAAAACTCAATGCTCCTCTTTCCTCCGCATTCACGCTCTTTAGCAAACTCCGGTTCCACGTGCTCCGCCGAACGCCGAACTCCGAACACCGCAACCTACCACAAGAATCACAGATTCAAAATAAACTTATCCTGCTGCTTCATAAAAGTAAACGTACCCACACAAAGCGCAAATGAAGCAAAACCTATACAAACCATATTCTCCCACAGGTCTGGTACTGTACCATCTATTGTAAGCTCACGGAAATAATCGATAAACTGAAAAATCGGATTAAGTCCATAATATGGGAGAACCCACTCCGGCAGAATACTCACAGGATAAATAACAGGTGATAAATAAAACAGCATCAGCATGCAAATGCCATACAAGTAAGTCAAATCGCGGAAAAACACAGCAAGACATGACATAAACATTGCAACACCTAATGCAAACACATATGTATAGATGATCGGCACCGGGATAAGCAACATAGTCCATTTAAACGATTCACCTGTTACTATAAAAACAAGGAAAAACGCAAACATCGAAAATCCCAGATTTACTAAAGATGACGTGACTCTGGCAAGAGGGAAAACATATTTAGGAACATATACTTTCTTTATAGTCCCTTCGCTTGTGATGATCGAACTCATAGCTATTGAAGTGGACTCACTGAAAAAATTATATATGATCAACCCGCTCAATAAGTAGACAGGGAAGTTATCGATACCATCTCTGAATAAAAACGAAAACACGATAGTCATAACTGTCATAGTCAAAAGCGGATTAAGCAAAGACCATAATACACCCAAAACGCTCTTGCGAAACTTCGTAATGAAATCACGCTTGACCAAAAGCCTCAGAAAATGCCTGTACCGCATAAAAACCTGCATTTGTATGGCAAAATACTCTCTTCTGTTAAAGAAAGCAAAAACCAGCACTGTCACAATAGCAGCTGTACCGGCAAGAAACAGAATCTTCGGCATAAACAAAAGCGGATGAGCACCCCGGTCACCCACAATGCTCTCAGGCAGAAACAGCATTCCCGCAAAATACAATATTGTCAATAAAACAGTAAATGCAGCAGCTTTTCCCTTAGTTAGCGTCATAATAATACTCCTATATTTCGTCAAAACGAAACAACTATTGATTATACAACTACGAACTCAAAAAGTAAAGATGTAAACACTCCCCGACCCCCGAGTCACCCCCGAGTCACCACCAAACTCACCTCTTTGATTGTTTGACATAAAGCTCACTCAATGATAAAATCAACCCCGTATGTACACCGGTTACACTCAGATACCGGTGTGACCGTAAGATGCAAAATCAAAACCGGAGAAAACAAATGAGCTTATCAAAAACTCTCTCCATAATAATACCCTGCTATAACGAAAAATTGCACATAAAACAGACAGTTGAAAAAGTGCTTGCTTCTCCGATAGAGAATATGGAGATAATAATAGTCGATGACAACTCAACAGATGGAACCCGCGAAATCCTTGAAAGCGTAGTTAGCCCACTCGTCCAACAAATCATATATCATGAAAAGAATGCGGGAAAAGGGGCAGCTCTTAGAACCGGTATCAAGTCCGCAACTGGAGATGTTGTGATAATACAAGATGCGGATTTGGAATATGACCCTATGGAGTATCCTAAGGTCGTGCAGCCAATTTTCGATGGAAACGCAGATATTGTTTACGGCTCCAGATTTCTTGAACGAAAAAGCATCGTCGGGTATAGAACGAACTGGCTGGCAAATAAATTTCTTACTTTCTTATCAAATATCTTCTCAGGACAGCTCCTTACCGACATGGAAACATGCTATAAAGCTTTTAAGCGTGAAATAATCCAATCGATCAAAATCGAGGAAAACCGTTTTGGCTTCGAACCCGAGATAACAGCAAAGATATCAAAAGGTAACTATCGAATCATCGAAGTACCAATATCATATAAACCCCGCACAAAAGAAGAGGGTAAAAAAATCGGTTTTAAGGATGGTCTTCGGGCAATTTACTGCATAATAAAATACAATCTTCGCCGTAAAGTTTGATAAGGACTTTTAACTATGACAAAGATACGAGAAACCATACTCAACAAATCACCATACGCTGTATTAGTGTTGGTGGTTATTGCATTGGAACTCGTTTTCTTCCGCAGTATGATTTTTGACCCGGATAAAATCATAGGCAACTTAGGTGACAGCAGGCTGATCTCCCTGATATTGGAACATTGGTATAGGGTATTTAGCGGAGAAAGCACTATCAGAGATTTACCGATATTTTATCCTGTAAAAAACACACTTGGCTATTCCGACACGGTTTTTCTGATTTCACTGCCATACTCTTTTTTAAGAGCACTCGGAGCCGAGTGGCTCTCAGCATACCAGATAACGCTTATAAGCATTCATTTCTTCGGAGGCTTATGCCTTGCCTGGCTACTACGAAACAAACTCAAGCTCCCCGTATGGGCATGTATAATAGGATTGATCATCGGCAATTACAGCAATGCATACTTCATAAAACTGGGACATACGCAGTTTATAACATCCGGCTTTGTCCCCCTTTTATTCATTTTACTTTATAACTTCATACAAAACACCAAACAAAGCGTAAAACGAAGGCGTATAACATACGGGATCCTGTCGATCGTCTTATTTGCCGCAATAATGACCACAACTGTGTATATTGGTTACTATACAGCGATTTTCTTGTTTATAACAACAGTATCTATCGTGATTTTTCTGCATAGATCAAAAACAATAACAATCAAACAAATCCTTATACGAATATGGGAAAACAAAATCGAAGCACTTGTGTACATAGCAGTGGCAATCATCTCAATGATACCGTTCGTTTGGATATACTATCCTATCTTTACAGAAATGGGCGGCAGAAACTGGAGTAATGTTGTAGAGTTCCTTCCATACTGGTATGACTTCTTTAATGTCTCTACTCAAAACCTCATATGGTGGTTCCCCGGTATGGACCATAGCGAACTATCTGTCGGGTATCCACTTATCACAGGGATTACCCTGATAATATGCTGCATTTACTATTTTCGCTCAGTGCAGGATAAAAAAGCAATACGAAAAAAAACTGCAGAACACACCTTCATCGCAACAGGATTCTGTGCAGGGATCGCTATAGTTTCATTGCTGCTGTTGAGGATCGATCTATCCAGACTTGACGCATTCGGAGTTCTTGGAAATGTTGTGGAAAGTATGGGACGATCACGAGAGAGCTTAGAGAAATTCAGCCTCTGGGCAATAATCTATTTCACCGTACCCGGAGTTTCCGCACTCAGAGCTGCAGGGAGATTTACTCAGTTTTTGATGCTGCCTGCAGGTATAGTGATAGCGATCTTTTTAGCAAACAGGATACGCAAGGAAGGCAGGAAATACTTAAGCTACGTAATACTGATGGCCTTGCTAATAACCGTGATTTTCTTAGAGCACCAAAACACTTTTCCTGTTTCCGGATGGACAAAATCTCAAATGGAAGAGTACTTGAATAAAGTATCCCCTCCACCTGATGATTTAGAGTCATTCCTGCTTGTAAACAATACAGACGACACATTTTATATGGTTCACCTGGATGCCATGAGTATAGCAACAAAGTATGGAATCAACACGATAAACGGGTACTCAGGTCAACATCCGCATGAGTGGTCGAGTTTACACGATATGGCGAAAAACGGCAACTACACTGACCTGAGCAACTGGGTAAACAAAAATCGATTGACAAATGTTTACCTGTATGACTATCGTAATGACTTATGGATCGCCTACTCAGAACAGGTTTTAATAGAACTGGAAAGGCAATATAGCCGCTGACTCAAACACACATAAAAACAAGGAGAACAGAATCAAAATGAAAGTAATTGATGCATTTTGGGAAAAAAGAAATCTCGGCGTCTCAACTGTTGAAGTTAAAATTGACGCTTCAGATAATGTTGATGAAATCGAAAGTACAATTGCCGGTATAGATGCTGAGTATCAGGTTATACGCGCACCGGTAAGCAGATTCGATATATACACATTACTTCAACAGATGGGTTTTACATTTATTGAAACAATGTATCAAATGGTTTTTGATTTTTCGCGCTACGATATCAACTGGGGAAAATATGATGACCAAGTCAGCTATAAAGAGATCAACAATGAAGAAGATTTTGAAACAGTTTTTTCGAACATTCGCGATGGTTTGTTTGAAAACAACAGAATAAGCCTGGACTCAAAATTCAGTAAGGAACATGCAAACAAACGATATATTGGTATGATAAATGATAAAGTTGCACAAGGCGGCAAAGTGTGCAGTATCATATACAAAAACGAAGAAATCGGTTTCTTTGCTACCCGGGAAATGGACGACAACAACTACGAATACTTTCTCGCAGGTATATATACTAATTACCAAAAGCAAGGATTAGGTAGTAACGCATATACACAAATGTTGGCATATGTTAAGAGCAAGGGAGCAAAAACTGTTACCGGTGGTGTTTCGATGAATAATGTCGGCTCATATAAAATGTTCAACCAAAGCGGTTTTAAACTGGGTCATGTTGAGTACGTCTTTGTAAAACATAAGTAAAACAGGAGATAATATAAAAAACCTCCCACCGATGGTGGGAGATTTTCTTATCATCAATCAATTGTTGGATATTAATTCCCGATACAATTTCTCTGCGTTAGCTCGTCTGCCCGACAAGTTATTATATGAAATATTATTAAGTTGACCCGGACCACCAACGTGATTCGACTCTCGCAACGCAGTCAAAACACCTTGATCTAGCACATCATTTGTATTACTCCAACCGACACTCGGACGTAAGTTCAATGCACAGAATAATTCGGCATAAGCCCGCGCTCCCGCTACCCCTGTTCTGCTTGTCGGATAATTCATAAAGTTCACATAAGCACGTTCTGCAGTGTTATTTAGTTCATGGAACATAAATCTCACTTGCACATCAATTGTCTTGTTTAAAAGTGTAGATGGGTGATCTCTTTCCGGATGGTTGCAAACTCCGGCACCATGTTTATTCATCTCTTTATTGAACTGCGACTGCGTTATTCCATTGTTCCACATAAAGCTCTCCAGGTTGGTACGCCTGCCGCCTGTCCATTGCATAAGACCTAATCCTTTTTGATTATTATTTACTTCCTGTTGGAACGGGCAAAGAGCCGTACCTGCTTCAGATTGCATATTTCCAACTATTCCTGCAATATGCTCCGGACGGTCCGAAATACCGCCGAAATTGCCATTTGCTATCTGATTCCATACTCTGGCGTACATGCTGCTGCCGGGCATCGAGTTTCCGTCTAGTATAACGGTACCCCTGCCGGGAGGCGGAACATAAAACCCGCGTATAATACCTGCACGTGCGCATAGATCATCAAACTCGATAGAGTTGACAAACCCTGCAAAAACGTGTTCGCGAGATTGCCCTGAGTTTAAGACATCTATCCAATCCGCTCTTCCTTTTGCTTCACCGGGACGATTAAGGAGCGTTCTGTAAAGTATATCAACATAAACTCTGTTGCTGACTCGCTTGTTCATGAACTCTTCACTGAAAAAGAACCCGTGTGCGACATGAGCACCTGTAGCTCCATGACCGACAAGCGCATCAGTCCATCCGCGTAAGCCATCTCTGTCATGATTGCGCTCAAGCACATTTCTATAAAGGCGTGTAACGAATGCCTCAACTACAGCGTTTTTGCTTTGCGTTGAAGTCGAAGCAGCCGAAGTTGCAGAAGTAGACTGAGCAGCCGAAGCTGTAGCCATAGACATAGCCGCCGAGGCTGGAACTATAGGCAAAACAGCAGATGTTTTGATCTCCGGTAACTCTTTGATTCCAGGTAACTCTAATGATTCGGGAGCAAAAACCTCAATAAAGCTGCAGTCCTCGCAAATGCATACGCACTCTATCAAGAGCTCATCACAGTCCTCACAAAGACATATACATTCTAATAGTAACTCATCACAGTCATCACATATACATATACACTCATCCGGAACCTCATCACAGTCCTCGCACGGGCATATGCACTCGCTCAGAAGTTCATCGCAGTCCTCACAAAGACATATACATTCTAATAGAATATCTTCATAGTTATCTAACTTCGGTGCATTTGTCGCACCGATGCCGCTAAGCATCGACAAAACCAGCGAACATAAAATGACAATAGAAGTTATAGATTTTCTTTTAAGCATAAGAATCACCTCCTGAAAAATCCCTCATCACCGGGAACTAACTAATCAATAATGCTTATTAACCAATTGTTTTTTAGAGCCAGATAGAAATTATATCATTTCTTAACCATTTTGTCAATATTTGTTACTATTCATTCACAGTTTTGTTACAAGTCGCCAACTACGATCAGTCCGTTACAACTCATCCAAAATGCTGGAGTATTGCATTCCGGTAAGCAACTGACAACTGATCCATATAGGCGGGGTTAAGTAACAAAGCACGATCGGCAGAATTTGTATGAAAACCATTTTCAGCCAATACAGAAGGTACATTGGTCTCACGTGAAATTGCCATATTCAAAGCAAGTAATGATCGCCTTGGTATACCCGTGCCTTGTATATGATTGAGAAGATTGTCACCAAAAGTCCTGCTTCTGTTTCCATATGAGTAGCCATCATAATATGTTCTCACATTTGAATTTGCAGCCGGGTCAATAAAGTATGCATCAGCACCACGCGCAGACGCACTGCCTGCGTTTGTGTGTAATGATATCACCAGGAAATTATCTCGAATGACCGGGTCATTTTGATACTCGAATATACGCTTCAAATCCGGATGTATTTTCCTTGATGAGCTGAAAGGATCAATGTTCATGTAAGTATTACCGTGCCTTACCGGATCACCGACTATAAGCTGCATGACCCCGATAAGTCTGTCTATTTCTGCCCTGTCACTTGAACTGGTACGTGTTTTTCGCACCTCCTGTAAAGCAATGGTATTGATCATTGCACATCGTGCTGAAATCAATGTGTTATTGTTATGATCACGCGTCAATATCACGGTTGCACCTTGTGCATGTAATTGCGTTCTTATCCTTCGCGCTAAATCGAGCATTGCAATAGCTTCATTATAGCTTCCGTAACCGGGAGAACCCGCAGTACCATGTCCCGGATCAAGAATGATTATCTTACCCGCAAGACTATTTGAATGAACTACATCTGAGTCCAATATAACAGTACCCTTGCCCGGAGGCGGAGTGTAAAACCCGCGAATAATACCTGCTTTTGCACATAGATCATCAAATTCGATTGAGTTGACAAAACCTGCAAATACGTGCTCGCGAGATTGCCCTGAGTTTAAAACAGCTATCCAGTCCGCTCTGCCTTTGGCTTCGCCGGGGCGATTAAGAAGTGTTCTGTAAAGTATATCTACATATACTTTATTGCTGACTCGCTTATTCATGAACTCTTCACTGAAAAAGAACCCGTGCGCAACATGAGCACCGGTGACCCCATGACCAACCAGTGCTTCATTCCATCCGCGTAAACCATCTTTGTCATAAACGCGACTGAGCACATTTCTATATAGACGTACAATGAATGACTCGACTAGAGTGTATCTTCCTTGCGATGCAGCCGTAGATGTTACCATAGGCGAAGCAACCGGAGCTGTGAGCATATACAAAGCAGCCGAGGTTGGAGGCGTAGGCAAAGCAGCCGAAGCAGCGTCTTCTGATGATGCAGGCGGGGCAGTTTTAACAGGTATCTCTACCGGCTTAGTGTCTAAAACCTCAGCAATATCGCAGTCAGCACATGCGCACACGCACTCACTGAGAAGCTCATCACAGTCATCGCAAACACATGAACACTCTCTGAGTAGCTCATCACAATCCTCACACAGACAAATACATTCTTCAGGAGTTTCTTTACACTCCCCGCAAGGACATACGCATTCGCCTAGAACTTCTTCACAATCGTTGCAAACGCATATGCACTCATCCAAAACTTTTTCGCAGTCCTCACATACACATTTGCATTCATTTAGAGCTTTATCAAGCAGCTCCGTTGCATTGGTTGCACCGATTCCACTTACCATCGATAAAACCAATGAACATAGAATTATAATAGAAGTTATTGATTTCCTATTAAACAAAAAAATCACCCCTGACACCTGTGTTATCGCTAAGTTTTTTGCGATAACTGTTACTTTTTGTAACTAGTTGTAACCACTATAGCACATATTATTACAAAAAGCAAGCTTTTAGGGGTGAAATTTTTAAAGAATTTTGATAGCTAAAAAGTCACCGTCTACTTGACAGGTGGCACTCCTGACACTAGATAAACGGTGACTTAATAATCTGCTCAACTAATCCCTTCTAAATATATCTCGTGTGTATACTTTATCAATCACACACTCAAGCTCAGGGCTGAACCGGTTGGCAACTATGACATCACTTTTAGCAAAAAACTCATCAAGGTCACGAACCACTCTGGAATGGAAAAAATGCTCCTCCTCCAAAGCAGGCTCATAGACTATAACCTCAATGCCCTTTGCCTTTAACCGCTTCATCACGCCTTGCACGGAAGACTGCCTAAAGTTGTCAGAACCGACCTTCATAGTCAAACGATATATACCCACCACACTTGGGTTTAAAGCAAGTATCTGTTCTGCTATATGATCCTTGCGAGTGCGGTTAGCGTCAACGATTGCACCAACGAGATTACTTGGCACTTCATTAAAGTTCGCCCGCAACTGTTTTGTATCTTTGGGTAAACAATAACCACCATAGCCAAAGGAAGGATTATTATATATAGTACCAACACGAGGGTCATAGCAAACACCTTCAATGATTTGCGCAGTATCTAAGCCGCGAATCTCAGCGTATGTATCAAGCTCATTAAAGAAAGACACACGCAGCGCCAAAAATGTATTGGCAAACAGCTTGACAGCCTCCGCCTCGGTAGAACCGGTAAATAAAACAGGAACATCCTTTTTCAAAGAACACTTGAGCAATAAGTCAGCAAAGGTCTTTGCACGTTCACTCTGTTCCCCGACGATGATACGCGACGGATAGAGATTGTCGTGAAGTGCCTGCCCTTCTCGAAGAAACTCAGGTGAAAAGATGAGATTTTCAATACCGAATCTTTTCTTCGCACTTTCAGTGTATCCAACAGGAATCGTGGACTTTATAACAATAACAGCATCCGGGTTTGCAGCAACGACCTCTGTAATGACCCCGTCAACTGCACGTGTATCAAAATAATTCAGATCAGGATCGTAATTTGTCGGAGTTGCTACAATAACAAAATCCGCATCAGCATAAGCCGCATTGCCATCAGTCGTTGCCTTTAAATTCAAAGTTTTCGTTTTTAAGTACTCCTCAATGCCGGGATCACCGATTGGCGAGTTACGACCATTAACTGAATCCACCTTGCTTTGCACAATGTCGACCGCCGTAACATCATTTTCCTGCGCAAGTAAAACGGCAAGCGATAAACCGACATACCCTATACCCGCAATAGCTATCTTCATATAAATAGACCCTCCTAATTACATTGGTTAAGCAATAAACTCCGGTATTCTACTCATCAGCCAGGTTAGCCATTAGTTCATCTCTATTTTCGATCGGCGTTGTGGTAGGGCGTCCCAGATCACTTCGCGAACTCAAATTGCATATGACTTCCACAAAAACAGGACCTTCCACATCATCTAAGCCCTTCATTGCGTCTATCAACTCAGACCGAGATGCAACCCGAAAACCCTTGCGATATCCCAGAGCCTTCGCCACCTCCGAAAAGTCAAGACTTCCACCAACTGTTGGCAACCCGCCGACGGTTTCATGCGCTCCGTTATTGATCACAACATGAACAAGATTGACCGGCATATGAGCACCAACAACTGCCAGGCTGCCCATATGCATGAGAGCAGCTCCATCCCCATCTAAACAAAAAACACGTCTTTCCGGCTTGGCAGCCGCAATACCATATGCGATCATCAAACTATGTCCCATCGATCCTACTGTTAAAAAATCTGAACCATGCCCCTTTTCTTGCTTCTCGCGTATCTCAAAAACCTCGCGCGAAAGCTTACCCGTTGTGCAAACATAGACATCGTCGCCACCCGACCTTGCCCCGCTTCCGATAGAAAGTATTGTCTCAAGAGCTTCCTCCCTTGAAAGTGTCGCATCTGATTTATACTCCACTTTACTTTCTCGTTGCAAAGCACCCTTTTTAATAACAAAAGCAACAGACCGACCTTCATTGATATGCTGTGCAAACGCATTAGCAGCACAACTTAAATCATCAGTCTCCCCGGATATAACAACATAGGGTATCTCCATACAATCAAGCATTGGCAATGTGGCTTCGCCTTGAAACACATGCTGCGGCTCGTCTTTTGTACCCGGCTCACCGCGCCAGCCAATAACAAAAATAACAGGTATTGAATAAACCTTTTCATGCAAGAGTGAGCAAATCGGATTTGTTGCATTCCCTATACCACTATTTTGCATGTACACAATTGCAGGTCGCGATGTAGCAAGATAATGCCCCGCAGCCAGTCCCACAGCAGCACCCTCGTTTGCCGCTACAATATGCTTATCTGAAACACCATACCTATCCACGACCTCATCAATAAATGGGCTAAGCAAAGAGTCCGGCACTCCGGTGATAAACGAACTGCCTAAATCCTCTAATATATTAAGAAATTTACTTGCTTGCATACTTTTCACCCACTCAGCCAAGCAGAATCTTATAGTAAATATCAGCCAGAACATCTTCGCTTAAAGCGATCGGATGATTACTCAGTCGCTGGATATTCACAGAAGACACCAGCTCGTCTATTCTATCATCATTTCTATCACCGGTAAAATCAAACTTTTGACTTAGTTCCAGCTTATCGTATATCTCAACAAACTTATTATAATCAACAGGTATTGATGTGTCTGCAAAATACCCGTTTTCTGTCAAATGCACCCAAACATACGGCAGGCACATCGCCACAGCATGTCCATGTGCTATATCGTACAGCGTTGACAACCTGTAGCTCATCGCATGAGCAGCTGTTGTTTTGCCAATATTGATAGCCTTGCCTGATAAATTGGCGGCATATAATATTCGCAATAAACTCCCCAGCTCATCGGCAAAGTATCCATCTATGTTTTCTAGTATAGCAGAAACAGCACTTACCGCATACGCTCTGCTTATTGATGTTTGACCTTTAGCCCAAAGCGATTCTATTGCTTGACAGAGCGCATCAAGTAACGCACTTTTCTTGTGGTATACCGGCAACGTAGAAAGAAACCCCGGGTCTAGTATAACATAATCAGGCATGATACGGTGATGCTCATAAGACACCTTCTGACCATCAACATAAACAACTGCAAAACATGTAGACTCACTACCCGTACCTGCAGTGGTAGGTACAGCAAGATGAACTCCTCTCGGAGTATCCCTCAGCATACCTGAGCTACCATCATCCAGCATAGAAATGCATTTTGCCACATCAATAGCGCTTCCGCCGCCTATTGAGACAATAAAATCACAGCCCTGCTCTTCGAACTTCGTAATTCCTTCAAGAATTTCGGAAACATCCGGATTAGAAGTGAACCTCTCAAAATAGACGGCATTTAAAGGAAACATATCAATAACAGCATCCCGGCTCAAACCACAAACGATGAATGGCTTTTTAGCACCAACCTCCGCTAGGATATCTTTAATATGCTCACGGGAATCATATCCCGCATATACCGTTTGTAACCTATCCGGCATAAGCTTATACGCATTCACTGCATAAGCCAAATCCTCATTATTATCAACCTCAAAACACATCCGCCCCGTAACATCCAGTGGAAAAAGCTCAAAAGTATCGCTAATATTATTAAAAGCATTTTCAGCGTAGACACCCGTTTCTCCCTGTACACAAAACCGCTCTATCTCATCAAGCCACAGCTCCCAATCCTGCTTAAGCATTTTATATAATGGTTGAGCATAGACAGCATCAGAAAATGTATCAACACTCACTTTCCTGATCCTGTCCTGAAGCACTACAGCTTTAAAATCCTTTTCCGGCAACGGCTGTGTTGAGTCAATGACCATGACGCTTTGAGAAGACGCGATCACATCTTGCAAAACGTTCTGCTCGAAGACAAGATCCCCATGCAAAAGCAAAATATCATCACGCAGATGCTCACGAGCCAAATAAATCGAATAAATGTAATTCGTTTCTGAATACAGAGGATTTTGGACAAATGTAAAACACGCACACGGATACTGCTCAGCGGCATAAGCCTCAAGTATCTCAGCATGCGCACCGGTGGTTATAACAAACTCATTAATACCGCATCTTGATAACGATTGGATCTGTGCATCAAAAATAGTTACATTATCAGCAAGCTCCACCAGGCACTTGCAAGTATCTAAACCTTTCATCCTGCTGCCGGTGCCCGAGTTAAGAATCAAAGCTTTCATAGTTATCCTCAGCCATTAGTCTCTAAATAAAAGTCAGAACATCTTTGATCGGCATGCAATACTCATCTGAAGCTTCCTTACTACGCCCGTTTTTAAGAATGCTCTCTGCAGTATTGACCATAGCAGGATAAGCACTTCGTAAAAGGTGGTTTGCATGAATGATTATATTTGCGCCTCCCGCATGAAGCTCTTCTTCTGTGAACTGATTATACGTTGTCGGTACGACCACGATCGGAACATCAGCCGAATACGCTCTAAACAACTTCATGAAAGCAAAGATATCGTCACCGGA
>Ga0123356_10002498_pt1 | contig 19628 bp, 15 predicted proteins | sample TergutEmb28metaG_2_FD_92546 | JGI IMG/M metagenome (GOLD analysis project Ga0123356, IMG submission 92546) | Embiratermes neotenicus P3 segment gut microbial communities from Petit-Saut dam, French Guiana - Emb289 P3 | ecosystem: Host-associated > Arthropoda: Insects > Digestive system > Gut ...
AAAGACGCGCTCGCTTTTCTCGATGAAATCCGCGCGGCGAACCGCAAAGCCAATCACAACTGCTACGCCTATATCCTGCGCGAAAGCGGCGTAAGCCGCCACAGCGACGACGGCGAGCCGTCCGGTACAGCAGGCGTGGTCATTCTTGACGCGCTGAAATCCAACGGCTTGACTGATGTAATCTGCGTGGTTACGCGGTATTTCGGCGGAATTCTGCTCGGCGCGGGCGGACTTGTGCGGGCGTATTCAAAGGCGGCTTCGCTTGCGGTTTCGGAAGCGGGTGTCAGAACCATGTCAGTCGCGCGTAAATTATCAGTCGCGCTTGAATATCCGCTCTACAGCAAGGTTGAGCGGGTGTTCACTCAAAAAGGTTTACATATAGAAAGCCGCGATTTCGGCGAAAATGTAACGCTGACGCTCGTTATTATTGAAGAGTTAGCCGAAAAATTCACAGCGGATTTAATCGAAGCTTGCAACGGCGCGGTTGTTGTAGAATTCATACAAAGCAAGCACTTCGATTTTGGCTAAATTCACGTTTTTTGCGAGAAAGAAAGGTGAGCAGGGCAGAATTTTGTAGAAATAATTATGAGAGAAATAACTTTTAAAAACGAGAAATTGCTGTTTTCGGAGTTCGCCTGCCTTTCAGAAAAGAGCGCGGGGCGTTCCCGCGTTGAGCCTCCGTGTCCGCTCAGGACTGACTTTCAGCGGGACAGGGACAGAATAATTCACAGCAATTCCTTTCGGCGGCTGAAGCATAAAACGCAGGTTTTTCTTATGCCGCGCTCCGAGCATTTTCGCACGCGGCTGACGCACACGCTTGAGGTAGCGCAGATTGCGCGGACAATCGCACGCGCCTTGCGGCTTAATGAAGATTTAACCGAGGCGATTGCGTTGGGGCACGACTTGGGTCATACGCCGTTCGGGCATGACGGCGAACGCGCGCTTGACGCGGTTTTTAGTGACAGCTTCAAGCATAACGAGCAGAGCCTGCGTGTGGTTGATATACTCGAAAAGGACGGCGCGGGACTCAATCTCACTGCGGAAGTCCGCGACGGCATTTTAAACCACAGCTCAGACGGCGCGCCTTGCACCTTAGAGGGGCAGGTGGTGCAGTTTTCGGATAAAATCGCCTATATTAACCATGATATTGAGGACGCCATAAGAGCGGGGGTTTTGAACGAGAGCGAGCTTCCTGCGTCCGCTGTTAAGCTTCTCGGCGATACTAAAACTAAGCGCATAACCGCGCTGATTAACTCGGTTTTAGCGAATTCAAGCGATAAAATCCGCTACGACAGCGAAACTAAAAAAGCGCATGACGAGCTAAGAAGCTTCATGTTTGAAAAGGTTTATCACAAGCAGGAAATTAATAAAGAGAAAGAAAAAGCGGCGTTTGTGATTGAGGTTTTGTTTAAGCATTACGCGAAGAGCATGACGGAGCGGGAAGCGGCAGATTTTATTTCGGGAATGACGGACAGCTATGCGATTGAGAGGTTTAAGGAGCTTTGCGTGCCGAAGGAGTTTTGACAATTGACAATTGACAATGAACAATGTACAGTTAGGGTGAACAATTATGATACCCGAAGATTTTATTGAACGTTTGCGGCTTTCCGTGAACATAGAGGATATAATTTCGCCTTACGTTGCGCTGATTCGGCGCGGGCGTGACTATGTCTGCCTTTGTCCTTTTCACTCGGAAAAAACCCCTTCTATGCATATCTATGCAAACGCGGATAACCCGCACTTCTACTGTTTCGGCTGCGGCGCGGGCGGCGATGCGATTACTTTTATAAGGCTGATTGAAAACATAGATTATCCCGAAGCTATACGCTTTTTAGCGCAGAAAGCAGGGCTCGCAGTTCCCGAAACAGGCAATTACGGCGCGGATAACCGCGTAGCACAGCGTAAAACTCGCCTGCTTGAAATGAACAAGGAAGCCGCGCGCTTCTATCGCGATATGCTGAATTCAGCCGAAGGGACAACAGGGCTTGACTATCTTTACAGGCGCGGGCTTTCGCCGAATACAATCCGCAGGTACGGCTTAGGCTATGCTCCGCCCGGCTGGAGCGCGCTGAAGGAGCATATGCGGAGCAAGGGCTACAGCGACGACGAATTAGTTGACGCGTCGCTACTATCGCGGGGGAGCAAGGGCAATACATACGACCTTTTCAGATACCGCGTTATGTTTCCCGTGATTGACCGCCGAGGAAATGTCGTGGCTTTCGGGAGCAGAACGCTCGACCCCGACGACAAGCAGTTCAAATACATCAACTCAAAAGAAACTGCAGTGTATAAGAAAAGCGCGAATTTGTTTTCGATTAACTTCGCCAAGAACTCGGCAGATAAAAAAAGCTGGTTCCTCTGTGAGGGGAACATGGACGTGATTATGTTGAATCAGGCAGGCTTTGACAACGCTGTCGCGACCTGCGGAACGGCGATTACAGCAGAGCAGGCGCGGCTTATGCGGCAATACTGCGAGCAGGTGATTATTGCAACCGACTCGGACGTTGCAGGGCAGAAAGCCGCCGAAAAAGCAGTGAATTTACTGGGACAAGCAGGGCTTGCGGCGCGGGTGCTTGAGCTCCCCGCCGATACGAAAGACCCCGACGATTACATAAGAAAATACGGCGCAGAAGCATTCCGCGCGCTTGCAGAGAACTCGCGCTCGGTAATCTCATTTGAGTTGAAAAAGGCTTCGGACGGCTTAGATTTAGACACGCTCGAGGGCAAGGCGGCGTATCTCGGCAAAGCTACAGTAATCTTAGCAGGAATCGAAAATAAAACAGAGCGTGAGGTTTATCTCAGCGAAACCGCGAGAGTCTGCGGAGTTCAGATTGATGCACTTAAAGCCAACGTCAACGAGCATTACGAAAAAGCGAATAACAAGTGGAAAAAGAAAAAAGAAGAAAGCCAAAATGCAATACGGAGCAAGGGTGAATTCCGCTCGAAGCTGAACCCCGACGAAGCCCTGCACGAACAGCAGGCGCGCGCAGAACGCGGGATTATCGCCTATTTGTTCCACTCGCCGGACAAGCTCATGAACATCATTTCCAAGGTCGCGCCGGCAGACTTTCCGACAGCTTTCAACGCAAAACTGCTTGAAATTCTTGTTTTAAGGCTTACAAGCGGGCTTTCTTTAGACAGAAGCGCGCTCGGGAGCGAATTTTCCGCACAGGAAATGGGAAGAATAGAAGCGATTATACGTGAAAACGCCGAGCTTCCTTTCACTGCAGAAAGGCTTTCGGAATATATAAAAATAATAGAAGCTTTCAAAACCGCAAAAAACAAAAAAAGCCCTGCCGACATGACGGCAGAAGAGCTATTAGAATACAGCGGCGCGCTGAAAGCGCGCAATTCATAATTCAAAATGCATAATGCATAATGAATTAAACTAAATAAATACAAAAAATTATGCATTATGAATCATGCATTATGAATTATAATTGAGGGGAAAACTAAAATGGTGGAGAACACAAAGAGCGTATTAAACGACCTGCTTGACCACGGGAAAACGCAGGGCAAGCTCACGACAAAAGAAATAACCGACGTACTTGAAGACCTTGATTTCAACGTAGAGCAAATCGACAAGCTCTACGAGGACTTCGAGAGCTTCAACATAGAAATCGTTGACGACTACACGATGGACGACGACTTAGACACCGTGCTGGAATTCGCGGCAGAGGAAGAGGTTGACGTCAGCATAACTACAGAGGGTATGTCCAGCGACCCCGTTAAGATTTACCTGAAAGAAATCGGGCGGTTTCCGCTGCTTTCTGCCGAGGAGGAAATCGACCTTGCTACTCGTATGGCGCAGGGTGATTCTTACGCGCGCAGACGCCTTTCAGAAGCGAATCTGCGCCTTGTCGTCAGTATCGCGAAGAAATACGTCGGGCGCGGTATGCAGTTCCTTGACCTCATTCAAGAGGGCAACTTGGGGCTAATTAAAGCTGTCGAAAAGTTTGATTACACAAAAGGCTATAAATTCTCAACATACGCTACATGGTGGATTAGACAGGCTATAACCCGCGCGATTGCAGACCAGGCGCGGACAATTCGTATTCCCGTACACATGGTTGAAACGATTACAAAGGTCAAGAAAATATCAAGTCAGCTTCTGCACAAAAACGGACACGAGCCGACAGCGGACGAAATTGCCAAGGAAATAAATTTACCGGTTGAACGCGTTCGGGAAATTATAAGAATTTCGCAAGACCCTGTCTCACTTGAAACGCCAATCGGCGAGGAAGAAGACTCGCACTTAGGCGATTTTATCCCCGACGAGGACGCTCCCGCTCCCGCAGAAGCGGCAAGCCTTACGCTCTTAAAAGAACAGCTTTCGGACGTGCTTAGCACACTGACTGACCGCGAAGAAAAGGTTCTGCGCCTGCGCTTCGGATTGACTGACGGCAGACAGCGGACTTTAGAGGAAGTCGGCAGGGAATTCAACGTTACGAGAGAGCGCATACGCCAAATCGAAGCCAAGGCACTGCGCAAGCTGCGCCACCCGTCGCGGAGTAAGAAATTAAAGGACTTTTTAGATTAATGCACATAACTTTAGAAACTGACTACGCCATAAGAATCGTTGATTTATTAGCAAAAAACGTAGGGTGCGGCGTCCCCGACGCACCGAATAACGCACCGTTAGACGCCAAGTCTATTTCCGAAAGCACGGGCGTTTCGCACCGCTACGCGCTGAAGATTCTGCGGAAGCTTGTCAGCGGCGAAATCGTCAAGAGCCGCAGAGGAGCTCACGGCGGCTATGGGCTTTCCAAGAAGCCGCAGAATATCTCGCTGTACGACATAGTCGAAATCATGGAGGGTAGCTATAGGTTCAGCAGATGTCTTGAGGAAAATTATAACTGCTCGGCAGGCTGTAAGTGCGGATATCAAAAGGTTTTTGGGGATATATCCGAGCTTGTAATAAAAGAATTAAAAAAACATAAATTTGGCTAATGTAGGGAACGCATTTATGCGTTCCGATAATCAGCGGAACGGATAAATCCGTTCCCTACAAAGCGGGAGAAAAATTATGCAAAAAAATGTAAAAAAACAAGCTGTAAGTAGGGGCGGGCATCGCCCGTCCGCGTCACAGGAGCAGGGCGACAGAATTTTCGCGCTTGATATAGGCACGCGCACTGTTGTAGGCGTTGTCGGCGAGCAGGTTGACGACGAGTTCGTGCTGGCTGAATGTGTCGTAGAGCCGCACAGCAAGCGCGCCATGAGCGACGGACAGATTGAAGATATTAAACAGGTCGCGAAAATCGTCGCAAAGGTCAAGGAACAACTTGAAGAGCTGACGGGGATTAAGCTCACCAAGGTTTCAATCGCCGCGGCAGGTCGCGCGCTCAAAACAGGGCTCACGAAGATGGAGTTCGACATAAGCGAGCGCGAAAGCATTACTGCCGATATGGTGAAGTCCATGGAAATCGAAGCAGTGCAGAAGGCGCAGGACGAGCTGAATCTGAACAATGACGAAAAAGTCTCGTTCTACTGCGTGGGCTATTCGGTGATAAATTATCTGCTCGACGATTATAAAATGTTAAGCCTTGAAAACCATAAGGGTAAAAACGCTTCAATCAAGCTTATAGCTACGTTTTTGCCGAGTGTTGTTGTGGACGGGCTGTATTCAGTCATGTCGCTCAACGGCTTGTCTGTTGCGGGAATGACGTTAGAGCCTATTGCGGCGATGAACGTTGTTGTTCCGCCCGAAATCAGAGCGATTAACATTGCATTAGTGGACATCGGCGCGGGGACCTCGGACATTGCGGTTTCGCGTGACGGCTCGGTTGTCGCTTATTCAATGGCAACCACGGCGGGCGACGAAATCACGGAGGAAATTATCAAGCTGTTCTTCGTAGACTTCGCTTCTGCCGAGGAAATGAAGCTCAACAGCACGGCGGGCAACAAGGAATTCGAGTACCGCGACATCTTCGGCATGACGCAAAAGGTCAGCACTTCTGAGTTCAACCGCAAAATTGACCATGCTGTCGAGAACCTGTCGAACGCAGTTTGTGAGCATATTCAATCGGCGAATAAGGCTTCCCCTGCGGCGGTTTTCCTTGTCGGCGGCGGCTCGCTGATTAGCGGACTGAATAAAAAGGTTGCAACGAAATTAGGACTCGACGAGAACCGCGTGGCGATTGGAAACCACCGTACACTCAGAGGGGTTGACACTCGCGGAAAAGAGCTGGGAGCTGAATTTATCACACCTGTCGGCATTGCGCTGACCGCGATTCTGAATCGCGGCTACGACTTCTCGACAATAACTTTAAACGACGAGAAAGTCCGCATTTTTGACACAAAAAAGCTGTCGGTGTTCGAGCTTCTGACGCTTGCGGGCTATAAAAGCGGTGATATAATGGGGCGTTCGGGGCGCGGAATTAATTATACTGTCAACGGCAAGCGCAAGCTTGCGAAGGGCGAGCTTTTAACGCCTGCGGCGATTACTGTTAACGGTCAGCCCGCTTCAATCAATACTAACGTTACGCAGGGCGACACTGTTGAGTTTACGGCGGCTGTGAGCGGGGAAAAGGCAAGCATTAAACTTACTGAGGTTGTCAGAGAATTCGGCGTGATTGACGATGTTTCTGTCTATGTTAACGGCGAAATCAAGCCGGAGGATTACGAGCTGAATCCATTCGATAAAATCGAAATCGTGTCTTCTGATGCCGCTCCTCTCGATGAAATCGAACCGGAGTCTGATGCCGTTTCCGAAAGATTATCCGCGACCGATGTCGCTTTCGATATTGACCCGGACGACGTTTACACCGATACGAAGCCCGAGGAGTACGGCGAAATTACGCTGAGCCTGAACGGCACGGTGCTGACGCTTGACCCCACGCCCGACCGCGCGCCGCATAAGTTTTTGGAGCTTCTCAACTTCACGGAATTCGATATGCTGAATCCTGTTGCGGGTTATACGTTGCTGCTTAACGGCAAGGACGCAAGCTTCAACGACCAAATCAAGGACGGCGACACGGCGATTATTGAAATTATTGAGAAGAAGGCAGTGTAGGCAATGTACAGTTAACAATGTATAATTAACAATTAAAAGCGTGATTAATAATGAAAAAACTTAAAAATTTAATTATTTGTGCATTGTGCATTGTACATTGTGCATTGTTCGTCTCCTGTTCAAAAATCATGCCTAATGACAGCGAGCAGGGCGAGAATCCGCCGCGCAATGTTCCTGTGAAGGAACGCCCCGAGTATAACGACCACCGAAGCCTTTTCTTTAATATTACGCGGCGCAGCTTCACGGAAACCCTGCAGGCAGAGGACATTACGTCCTATGCAAGCCTCATCGAGTTGACGGATTTTCGCGGGAGCGGATACATTGAGCTTGAGGAACGCCGCACGGCTGATTTCGAGCTGAACGTCCCGTCTACACAGCATTATTCAATCGGGATTCGCGCAGCTTCGGCAAGCGAAGAAGACTCGGTCGCCGCGCTTACGGCGCAGGGCGCACAGCAGGGCGCGTATTATCTGCGGGCTTCGGAGGAATTCGCGGACTATTGGCTTCACGGGATTTACCTTGAAGCAGGTGTAAACCGATTGTCGTTGACAACGCTTAAAGGCAGTGTTTATGTGGACGAAATAGCTGTCCGCGACTTTGAGCTGCCCGAGTCAAGATATAACACCTCGCGGCTTCCCGCCAATTCCGACGCGTCGAATCAAGTGCGTCTGTTGTTGGATTATCTCGGCGAAATGTTCGGTCAGCGGGTGCTTCTTGCACAGCATGTCACGGCAGGCACGAACACTGAAATCGGCGCGATTTACGAGGCGACAGGGCGGCTCCCGGCTATAAGAATTTCTGATTTAATGAGCTATTCGCGTTCCTTTGCAGGCGAAAAGGCTTTACAGGACGATATTGCTCTTGCGCTTGAATGGCACGGGAACGGCGGGCTTGTAAGCTACGACTGGACTTGGTACTCGCCGTCGCCGGGAATAGGCGAAAGCAGTCATTACTTTGCCGCGGAGAGCGACTTCGACTTGGATAAGGCGTTCACGGCTGTTTATTTAATTGATTTGGACGCGGAAAGCATACGCGCGCTGTTTGAGGCGGGCGCGATTTCGCGGGAGTGCCGCGAGTTAATCCTTGAAATTGACCACATGGCAGAGCATTTAAAGCGGCTTCACAACGCGGGCGTGCCTGTGCTGTGGAGACCCTTGCACCAGGCGGGGACAAAGTGGTTCTGGTGGGGAGACTGCGAGCCTGAGTCCTTCAAGTGGCTTTGGCGGCTGATGTTCGAGCGGTTCAGTGAATATCACGAGCTGAATAATTTAATTTGGGTTTGGTCGGGGCAGAGCGCGGATTATTACCCCGGGGACGAATATGTGGATATAATCGGCGAATGTATTTACAACGCTGACGACACCTCAAGTATGCCGCAGTTCGCGGGGACATCGGATTATTCCGCGCAGCTCGGACGAACGGGGCGGCGCAGAATGGCGGCGATGACCGAGTGCGCGCTTCTGCCCTCTCCCGACTTGCTCAACCGCGACAACGCGCTTTGGCTCTGGACTGCGCTTTACAGAGGAGATTATTTAGTTGATTCAAGAGGGCGGCTGAACGAGCAGTTCAATTCAAGGGAGCGATTAGAGCGGGCGTATAATCACGAATTAACAATAACGCTTGATAAATTGCCCGATGAATTTTAAAAAGGTTCTAAAATTTGTCTATATTCCATAAAATGTTTTGTTAAAATTCTACTAATATTTAACTTGAAACTATGTAAAATTTGTGTTATAATTAAGAACGGCTCTGACATAACCGTTAAAAATTTAATGTCACATGGAGGTTATATGGCTGTATATCAATATCAGGCAACCAACCTTTCGGGAAAGGTTATAAGAGGCACAGAGGTCGCGGAGAATTCTCAGCAGTTAGCGGAGATTCTGCGCGGGCGCGAGCTTTTTGTAACCAGCAGCAAGGAAGTGCAGGAAAAAAGCCAAACGCTGAAGTTTAAGTTTAAGACAGCGAAGCTTTCGATTTTCTGCCGTCAGCTCAGTGCGATGCTTTATTCGGGGATTAACTTAGTGCGCGCGCTGCACATTCTGATGACGCAGGAAGAAAATAAAAAAGCGAAGGAAGTTCTGCGTGACCTCTATGAAGAGCTTCAGAGAGGGCGTTCCTTCACGGAAACCTTAGAGATGAAGGAAGGCGTCTTCCCCGAGCTGTTCGTGGGAATGATGGCGGCAGGGGAAAGCTCGGGTAACCTTGACATGATTGTTGACAGGGTCGCCGACCACTACGCAAAGGAAAACAGACTCAAAAACGTTGTAAAAAAAGCACTTACATATCCGATTGTTCTTGCTGTGCTGATGGTTGTTATAGTTATCGGGCTGTTTACCTTTATTCTGCCGATGTTCATAGGTATGTACCCCGAGGGAGAATCGCTCCCGGGAATGGCGAGCCAAATGATGGCGATAAGCGACTTTATCATAGGCTATTGGTACATATTGATTATGGTAGTTCTTGCGGTAGTGCTGGTAATCAGAGGTATGATGAGACTGCCGGGGGTTCGGCTTGCGTGGGATAAGCTGATTATCACCATGCCGAAAATAGGCAAGCTCGTAAAGGTTATATACACTGCGCGCTTCGGCAGAACTATGGCGAACCTTTTTGCTTCGGGTATGCAGATGGTTGAATGTATAGAAAAGTCTGTAGGGACGCTCAATAACAAGTATCTGTTGTTCCTTTTTGACGAGGTGCTGAACGATATAAAACGAGGCGAGCCGCTCTCGGTGGCTATTTCTAAAATAGACGTGTTCGACGGAATGTTCGTATCGACGATTTACATAGGTGAGGAATCGGGAAGACTTGACGAAATTCTTTCAAAGTCTGCGGACTTTTACGATGAGGAAGCCGACACCGCTCTCTCGAAGCTCACAACGATGATAGAACCAATCATGATTATATTCATGGGCGTAATAGTAGCATTAGTTCTCGCAACCATATTCCCGTTAATGTACGGCTCATTCGACGGAATAGGATAAAAAACCGCCGCGAAGCGGCTCCATAATTGTTAATTGTTCATTGTTAATTATTACTTATAAAAGGTAGGTGGGCAGATTTATGATTTCAATCGATATTACCGATACCCAAATAAAGCTACTCGAGGCGACTGTTGCGGCGAAAATAGCCGTAAGAAAAACTGTCACAAGGAATTTACCGCCGAACACGATTGAAAACGGCAGAATCATTGATATGCACGAAATTGCAGGTGAAATCACCAACATTCTTGTTTCGGAAAAAATCACGGACAGAGAAGCGATTATCTGTATCAACTCCGGCATGATTCTGTATAAGGAAATCGAAATACCAAAGCCGAAGGCGGGAAGCGAAACCTTCGTTGTTGAAACTATTATTCAAAACGAAATGTCATTAGGTGACGAGTATAACATTACATACAGTATTTCAGAAGAAATAGTCACGGAGGAAGGCCCGAAGCTCAAGGTGATTGCAGCCGCCTGCCCGCAGAATATGCTTGACACCTATCTCCAGTTGTCGCGGCAGGTCGGGCTGAAAACAAAGCTTGTCGTGGTGAGTACCAACTGTATTACCCGTTTGGTTCGCCGCTCCAGTGTTTATAAGGCTTTCTCGTCGCTGTTATTATTGCAAGTAGACAAGAACTTTATTAACATCAACCTTTACAACAAAGGTGCGGTTGTTTTCTCGCGGCATACTAAAATTGACGCGTCCGACTATGAAAACAGCCCCGACTATATAAACCTTGCGGTTTTCGACAACCTTTTCCGAACTATGCACCTGCTCGAGCAAAACGAGCTCGCCGAAGAAATAAAAGAAATTCAGTACTTTGGTGCAATCAAGGACGAAAAGGCTCTGCACGCAACGATTAAACAGCTTAACTTAACCGCGCGCGAGTTTGAGTATCCCAGCGACTTAGTAAGGTCGAAGAGAAACTATAACTTTATTGAGTTTGCAAACGTTATCGGCTCTTTAATCAAGGTTGACCCTAAGACCGAGAACATCAACCTACTCAATACCAAGGAAAAAAGAATAAAGTCAAAGAACATGAGGTTCAGCTTGGTTTCGCTTCTGCTTGCGGCGGCTTGCGCTGTGGCGGTTATGGCGGTTTTCGGTGCTATGAGCTTTATTGAGGGTATGAGGAAAAGAGAGCTTGCTAACCTTGAAACCGAGTTCCGCCTTTTGAACTTTGAAGAAATGTCTGCCCGCGTCCAAGAAAAGGAAATAATGGTTGCAAGGCTCGACGCTTACTCCGACGCGGTAGATTCAGCGAAAATCCTGTTCGACTTCCAGCCTAAGATGACAAGAGAAATAGTCAGCCGTATCGAACGTGTAATGAGGCGGTATGACGGAATGTATATTTACGGGCCGTTCAGTGTCAATGGGTATACAGTAGATATTACCTTCCGCTGTACGGACGAGGAGCATCCTCCGCAGTTTATTGAAGCACTTAATGCAGAAGGATACTTTGAGAACATCATGTTCTACGGATATGAAAGAATAGAAAGCGAAACAGAAAACGATGTCATCTTTGAATTTGAAGTAGCTATGAGAGTGAAGGGGGGGAATATCTTTGAGCCGTAATATAAGTAACGTTGAAAAAGCGATAATCATAATCGTTATTATGGGTGCGATTCTCGGCTTGGGTATATATTTTATACTCATTCCCGCTTACAACAGCATAGGCGTGGTTGACAGGCAAATCGAAGAGAAAGAAAAGCAGATTGAAGCTGCGCAGCAAATGCAGGCGCGCGAGATTGAGCTCAAAAAGCTATTGGTTGAAAAGCGCGAGAGAGCTTCAGTTGTAAACGAGGGCTTCTTAGGCGAAATGACTCCTACCGAAGCTGTAATCCTTATGCAGGATATTTTGAACAAAGCAAGCTACGGCGTAGGCATAACCGCTGAATACGGTATAATGGTAACTGATATTGAAGCGGTTGAGTTCAGGCTTACTCATTCGCGCGGTCGCAGACCGACAGAATTTGGGCTGAGAGAATTTGCTATGCCCTTTGAAGATGAGGATAAAAAGGAAAGCGAAGAACGGTTACGCGATGCCGCAGACAAAGAGTGGGCAGAGTTATTAGCGGCAGAGTATTTAACGGGTGACAGCACAAACGAAGAGGCAGTTGCCGAGGCTTTATCAGAGCTTAGAGATGAAATATATTTCATGGCAACGCTTACCGAAATGCTGAAGGACAGAAGCGCGGTTTCAGCGGAAGACCGTTCGAGACTCCTCCCTTATATGCGTAAGTATATTGCTAATCGTTATTCCGGATTAGGTATAGGCGTAATCACGGCGAATTTCGTACTCAGACTGCCGTATAACGATTACTTAGATTTCCTTGACTATCTGCACGTATATCCGTACAGGATAGAGGTTAAATCTGCAGTGTTGTTCGAGAATAATGAATCGTCAATTGATTATAACGTTAAGTTTGACCAAACGACGGGGCTCGCGGAATATGAATTTGAACTGCTGTTCTACATAGTGCCGCCGATGGATTTACCCGAAGAAGAATCTGACGCGGAAGAAGAAACAGACGCAGAAGAAGAAACAGCTTCGGAAGAAGAACAATAACAAAAAAGGCGGGGATTTCCGTCCCCGCCTTTAACTTTAACATTATTTACCACATACTTGAATATTCCTGTATAATCCTGTGTCCGTACAGATAACCTGCGGCAATGCCGAGCGCTAAGAAAGGCCCGAAGCAAATGGTTGCGCGCTTCCTCGTGAGCTTTACGAAGATTCCGAAGATGCCGCCTGTTACCATTGCGATTAGCACCGACGGGACAATCGCCCAGCCAAGCAGAAGCCCTGCCGCCGCGACAAGCTGAACGTCTCCGCCGCCCATTGCGCCGAGATAGCAGAAGACTGCAAAAGGCACGGAAATAATCAGCGCGCCTATTAAATGCTCGTACCACAGGACGTTCGACGGCAGAAACAGCGAAAGCACGGTGGCAATCACGCCCAGCACGGCAATTGAGCCTGTGCACCAGTACGGAATTTCGGTTTTCTTTATGTCCTCTGCGCTGAGCGCGACTAATATGGGGAAGAGAAGCAAGCCGATAATAGTCTGAACCGAGTCAATAGGGCGGTCAAAGCCGAGCGTCATGAACACCCAAAGACAGCCGCCTCCGCAAAACAGCTCCATAAGCAGATACCGCGCGCTTATGCGCGTCATGCACTTGCGGCAGCGTCCGCGCTGAAACACATAGCTGAACACGGGGACAAGCTCGTACCAAGTCAAGGTATGTTCACATTCGGGGCATTGCGAGCGGGCTTTCACGAAGTCCTTCTTTTCGGGAACACGCAGAAGAATGACGTTGAAAAAACTGCCGAGACAGCCGCCGAACATAAAAATCAAAAAGCACATAACCCCATATAAAAAAGTTTCCATAATATTTCCTCATGTTTTATTTATATATATATAATAAATCAAAATTTGTCAATTGTCAATTGTTAATTGTCAATTGTCCGTCAGGTGGTATTAAACTATATGAAAAATATTCCTATTGGTCAGCTTTTAGTAGAAAGCGGGTTCATAACAGAGCAGCAGCTTGACTCTGCACTCAAAAAGCAGAAGGACAAGGTTGAAAACCCCGAGGGCTTAAAGCTCGGGGATATGGTGCTGAAGCTTGGGTACGTTTCGGAAACTCAGCTTGTTCACGCGCTTTCGACGCGCCTGAAGGTACCGTTCGTAGACCTCATGACTACGAAAATAGACGTTGAAGCGGTTAAAAAAATACCGGAAAGCATCGCAAGGAAGCACGTCTGCGTAGCCTACAGAGTAGGCGCGGGCAGGCTTTACGTTGCGACGAACGACCCGATTAACTTCTTTATCTTCGACGAGCTTAAAGTAACCACGGGAATGGAAATTCACCCTATGCTCGCCACGAAGTCGTCGATAATGGATACAATCGGGCGGATTTATTCGCAGTCGTCTACTGCGACAGTTATTGACGACCTTGATAAGGAATATAACACAGAGGAAGAAGCGGCGGCGGCGGCAGAGTCGCAGGACCGCGTAGATAACGCGCCGATTGTTAAGCTTTGTAACTCGCTTGTTGAAACTGCATTCAGACGCAAGGCGTCCGACATACATATCGAGCCCTTCAGAGACAGAACCCGCGTAAGACTGCGTATCGACGGCGAGCTTGTCGAGCAGATGGCGGTGAAGCCTGCGGTGCATAACTCGCTTGTCACCCGTCTCAAAATCCTCGGCGGCATGAACATCGCTGAAAAACGCGTTCCGCTTGACGGACGCTTTGGTATGATGATAGACGGCGTAAACCTTGACGTGCGTGTTTCCAGTATCCCTACTGTTTTCGGTGAGAAGGTGGTTATCCGTCTGCTCGCTTCGGGCGACTCAAAAACCATGCGCGTAACCGAGCTCGGAATGACTGACCATAACTACGAAATGTTCAAGAGCGTTATTCGCTGTCCGCACGGGGTTATGTTAGTTACGGGACCTACGGGCTCGGGTAAATCTACTACGCTTTATGCGACGCTCGGCGAGCTTTCGAGACCCAGCGTAAACATAGTTACGGTTGAAGACCCGGTGGAAAAGAAAATCGACGGCGTAAACCAGGTGCAAATTAATACAAAAGCCGGCATGACCTTCTCCGCCGCGCTTCGTTCAATCCTCCGTCAGGACCCGGATATAGTAATGGTCGGGGAAATGCGCGACAACGAAACCGCAGACATCGCGATTCGTGCCGCTATTACGGGGCACTTGGTTCTTTCAACACTGCATACTAACGACGCTTCCAGCACTATTCTGCGTCTTGTTGACATGGGTGTCGCGCCGTACATGGTGGCGAGCTCTCTCGTCGGCGTTATTGCTCAGCGGCTTGTAAGAAAGCTCTGCACAGCTTGTAAGGAAGAATTCGTGCTTGATGACCCGGCAGAGCTGCGTCTTGTCGGAGTTAAAGACCCCATCAAAATTTGCAAGCATAAATTCGGCGGCTGCCGCGACTGCGGGAACACCGGCTTCGCGGGGAGAACTGCTATTCATGAAATTATCGTTTCAACCGCGCACCTCAAGGAAATCATCGCCAATAACGGAACAGCCGAGCAGATTGAACGCAAGGCGATTGAGGAAGGGACGAAGCTGCTCAGACACAACGTTGCGGAAATGGTTAAGGCAGGCGTGACGACTATGGACGAGTTGGTTAAGGCGACGTATTCTGTTTAGACAATGAACAATTAACAATGTACAATGTACAATTAACGAGCGGACTTTTATAAGTCCGCTCGTTTGTTTTTACGCTATTAAGCTTAATTTTAATCCCTGCGCTGTCCAGTAGTCAATCACTTCTGCCAAAATCTCTGCGTTAGTGCAGGAAACTGCATGAAGTAGAATCACTGCGCCCGGGTGGGAAGCTTGCGTGATTTTGCTGAAGGCTTCGCTCGTGCTCGGCTGACTGTTCACGTTCCAGTCGGCGTAGGCGAAAGACCAGAAGATACTTTTATAGCCTGCGTTTTGCGTCGCCGCGAGCACTCGCTCGGAGAACTCGCCCATCGGGAAGCGAATAAGCCGCATTTCATAGCCGAAGCTCTCGTAAACATAATCATGCAGCTTCGTGATTTCTTCAGCTATTTGCTCGTCTGTGAGGCTCGGGAACGACGGGTGCGACCAGGAATGATTGCCGAGCTCGTGTCCGTCGTCGAGCATACGTTGAATCAGCTCGGGTTCGTTTTTGCAATAATCGTAGGTAACGAAAAAAGTCGCTCTCACGTTTTTGTCGCGCAGAACATCGAGAATTCGCGGAGAGAAGCCGTTTTCGTAGCCTTCATCGAATGTCAAGTAGATTTGGTTGTCAGTCTCAGAGTCAATGAAAACCGCGCTTAAATGCCCGTACTTGCTTTGTGCGTTGAGCGCGTCGAGCGGGCGGTTGCGCTCGTCGGTTGCTTTACCAAGCCCCCAGCCTATTTTTGAATCTGTAGGGCGTGACGCCCCCGGCGCGCCGAGTTCCACGGCAGAAAAATTAAAGGCAGTTGGATTATCCCCAACTGCCGCTTCTTCGTTATTTGTTTCGTTAATATGGTTTTCCGGTTCTGTGTTGTGACGAGCTTCCGGTGTAGTGTGGTTTGGTGTCGTGACGTGAGGCGGTGTCGCAAAAGTGCTTCTCGGCGTGGTTTCGAGCGGGCTGTTGTCGGTTACGCCGACGCCGTCGTTGTTAACATTAGGCACACAGCCTGTAAAAAGTAATGCACAGCCGATAGCCATGATAATTAAAGATAAAACAATTGTTTTTTTCATTATAGTAAGTCCCTTGTTTGTATTTGGCATTGCCGTTAAACATAGTATTAAACTAAAACAAGAGAATATTAAATGAAATAATTGTCAATTGTACATTGTCAATTGTTAATTGTTCGTCACCCTGCTAAATAGCTCTTAACAAGCATCTGAAGCAGCTCATCGCGGTCAATGTGACGGATAAGGCTTCTTGCATTATTATGCGTAGTTATGTAGGTCGGGTCTTCCGACAGGATATAGCCGACTAACTGGTTAATCGGGTTGTATCCTTTTTCGCGCAATGCTTCATATACTGTGGAAAGGATTTCCTTCATTTCGCTCTCGCGGTCGTCGTGAACAGAAAAGGTCATAGTCTTATCAATCATAGTTTTTCTCCCGATAATATAAAAGGTTTGTAAGTTCATGTTAAAATAAAAATGCTTCATAGTTATTATACAATATTTCTTTCGGATTTGCAAGTCTTTTTATGCTTTTTATGAAAAAATTACCCTTTTGTGCATATTTTACTAAAGAATCCATAAAAAATAGGCATTTCTCTCAAAAAAAACATCAATTATTTATAAACATTTACTATTGCAAAATCTTTCATAAATTGATATAATGTAAAAAGGTATCTGTGGTACTCGCAAAAATATAAATCATGTTACCTTAAAGTAGGAGTTATTATGTTATCTACACCTAAAAAAGGCGCGAAGAAAAATGAGCCGTCGGCACCGTCCGAAACTGCTTCCTTTAAAAAAGTCGCTTACGGGTTCAGCCCGGACGAGGTTAACCTGTACTTACATTCGCTTAGAAAGAAGAACCTTGAGCTTCAGACAGAGAACGACGCTCTGACCGCGGCTCATGACCCCGACATTGCCGTAAGAATGGAAAACCTCGAGAGAAATCTCGCCGAGGCTAATGAAAGATACTTAAAAGAAAAAGAACTCACCTCCATGCTCGAGGTAGAATGTGGGCGTCTTGGTGAGGATTTGCATAAGCTTACAGGTAAGCTGAGCCAAAGCGGCTCGTCTGCAGAGCAGGCGACTGCTAAAATAGCCGAGGCTGAAGCTAACGTTAAAAAAGCCGAGGTTAAAGCCGCGAAGGCGGAAGCGCGCGTTGTTGACGCGGAAGCGAACCTTGCGGAGGCTACCGCGAACTTAAATAAAGCTCAAAAGAAAGTCTCTGAATATGAAATCAGAGCTACAGAATATCAGACAATAATCGCAGAACACGAGAAAAAGCTCAGAGAATACGAAGCGAAGCTTAAAACTGCAGAAGCAGGATTAGCTAAAGCGGCAAGCGCGCCCAAAGCGCAAGCCACCGCTCCTGCGCCGGCAATAGCCGCGCCGTCCTTTGATGATATGCTTGACGATATACCGGATATTCCCGCCGCTCCCGCACCTGCAGCAGCTTCAGCTGCGTCGCGCACTGCGCCCGCCGCCGCTGCGAAAACTCCGGCTAAAGCCGCACCGAGAGCGGCAAGCGAGGTGGATTTAGACTTTGCAGAGTTTCAGGTTCCGTCAGTGGACGCGCCTATATTTGAAGAAGCTCCCGAGCTTGGCGAAGGGCTTGCGGATAAGCTCAGCAACGTGCTTGCGGAAATCGACGACTTAAAGAGCCGCTTGACTCAAGCTAAAGCCGCAGAAGCCGCAGAGCTCGAAGCCTTAGAAGCTAAGAAGAAAAAGACGAAAAAGGAAGAAGATTCGATTAATAACGCGCGTTTGTCGCGCGCCGAGCTTAAAATACAAATTTTCCAAGAGGAAGCAGAGGATTCATACATAATTCCCGAGAAATACCTAAAAATGATAGAAGACGCGGAAGCGCAGGACGACGACGACGAGCTTTCGTATCTGTTGTCGGACGCTAATCCTTTAGCGGATATGAGCGCCGCAGACGACGACGATGACGACATGAACAGCTTCATGGTCTCGCCGCCGCCTGTTGCCGCACCCTCGCTCAGCAAAGCCCCGCCGCCCGCACCGAGGAAGCCGCAGCCCCAGCAACCTGCAGCAGCCGCTTCTCCGATAAAAATGGCACCCCGCCCCGCTCCCACTCAGCAGAAGCCCGAGCCCGACGCGGCTTTCGCGGCGAAGCTGAACAGCGACTTCAAAAAAGCCGAGCCTAAAGGCGCGAACATAGCGGCGAAGAACCCGCTCGCGGCTGAAAGAGGCGCAGACTTAAAACCGAATAATCCGTTAGTCGTTGAAAAAGGCGCGGACTTAGACGAAGACCTTTTTGAACTGATGGTGGGTGACGCTGTATCGCCGAGCAAGAATGTACGTGCCAATGTCGAAGAAGCCATAGGCTATGACTTCATGCTTGATACCGACGATGCTGAGATAATTTAGCGCAAAATCAGCGCAAATTTAAGCAAAATTCACGAAATTCATAAAAATTTGAAATTTACTGTTGACAAATGCGCGTTTTAATGATATATTCTTTGATAGGTAGCATAATATGACAGAAAATGAAAAGCAAAGGGACGAGCTGTTATTAGCGGCGGCACGGGAGTGCAAAGAAGACGAAAGCCGCAAAGATACCGTTATGTCCGAGCTCATTACGCGCTACGTCAACATAATCGTCATCAAGGCTAACAAGATGGCGCGCGGCTTCAGCCGCCTGAACCGCCAGGACGCGGAGGACTTCATATCAGAGGGCTTTCTTGCACTGCTCAGCGCAATCCGCACCTTCGATGAAAGCAAGGGTTCTTTCTCCGCCTATGCAAACGCCTGCATTGATAACCGCATGAAGAACGCTTTAGGCAAGGCGCGAAGAACGCTCTTCTTCACTGAAGAGTTTGACCCCGCGCTCATCAAAGAGCAATCGCCCGGCGCAGACGAAATAATCATCGAGAAAGAAAACCGCGAAGAGCTTCTCAAAAAAATCAGCAGAGTATTATCCGACCGCGAATACAAAGTCTTTGAAATGTATCTTAATTCATTTTCATACAGGCAAATCGCCGCAAGACTCGGCATCAGCATAAAATCCGTAGACAATTCATTATCAAGAGCTCGCGCAAAGCTCAAAGCAGTTCATAATTAGTCTTTAATTGTCAATTGTCCATTGTCAATTGTCAATTGATATATCTGGCCCGGTAGCTTAATTCCAGAGCGTTGTTTAACAAAGGTGTCGGTGGGAACCCGTCCAAGGTCAAATCTAAAAAACGTGAGGTATCACAAAATGTTCGAAGACAAAACCCTTCAATGCAAGGACTGCGGAGCAGACTTTATTTTCACATCGGGAGAACAAGAGTTCTACAGTGAAAAAGGCTTCGTAAACGAGCCGCAACGCTGCAAAGCGTGCAGAGACGCAAAGAAATCTGCGTCCAGGAACAAGGAAACCTTTATCGCTGTTTGCGCTGACTGCGGCGGCGAAGCGAAGATTCCTTTCAACCCCCG
>Ga0123356_10002499_pt1 | contig 19628 bp, 10 predicted proteins | sample TergutEmb28metaG_2_FD_92546 | JGI IMG/M metagenome (GOLD analysis project Ga0123356, IMG submission 92546) | Embiratermes neotenicus P3 segment gut microbial communities from Petit-Saut dam, French Guiana - Emb289 P3 | ecosystem: Host-associated > Arthropoda: Insects > Digestive system > Gut ...
ACAACCATGAGCGGAATCGTCTCGATGACCTCATAGGTTGTAAATCTCTTCTGGCATTTGAGGCATTCCCTCCGGCGGCGTATACTCGCGTATTCCTCTGAGGGCCTCGAATCCACCACTTTGCTCTCGGTATAACCGCAAGCCGGGCAATTCATTTTATTTCTACCGCCCTCCTTGGTTTTTGCGCTTTATTCCCTGGCGTCTTTCGCAATCGGCAGATTTTGCAAAACCAGCGCGGTGTCGTTCCGCATTTTCAGCACCTTATCCCGAAGCACATAAAAATCCCCGCTGCCGTTCAGCCTGTAAAAACTGCGCCTTGTCTGCCCTTCCACAAAAAAGAATTCATAATCCCTGACAAATCCGTCCCTGTTTGTCACAATCATCCGGAGCAGGGGCTCTTTATCGTCGTATACATCGGTTTCATAATCCAAAAGATCGATTGACAGCATGGCGTAATAATAACCCCTGAAGTAATCGTCGTCGCCTATCTTGTTTACTATCATGTCCTTTCCGTTGCCGGTCACCAAAAGTTCCTGCCCGCTCCCTTCAAACAGGAAAACGGCGTCTTCTTCCCCGGGGATTTTCACCACTATCGACTCTACGTCGTTTATATTCTGGTCGAATATGCCCCTGTTCACGAATTTGAGCAGGTCCCATTCCACAAACGGCTGCAGCTCGCCTTCGAATTTCAGCTTTTCGGGGGATATTTCGACAATTGAACCGAAATCCGCGGATAAAACGTAATAATTGCCGCGTTCATTCGGCTTTGAAAACACGAAATAGTAATTTCTTTCCTTGAAATCGAAAGTTATGCGCACTGCGGGATCGTCAAAACCGTATTTTTGGAATATACCGGCCAAATCGTCGCTTATCTCATCATCCTCATCCGAGTAAAACAGAGATATCACTTCGTCGGCGGAAAAAGCGTGGACCACCCGGTCCCCCGCGAAGTAGACGAAAGCGTAGATCAAAGTCGAGTAACGGTCGGAGATTATATACGGGCTGGGGTATTTCATCTGCCAGTTTACAAGCGCTTCCGAACCTTCGGGAATGGGGGCGCTGTAGATTTCGAGCATCAGGTCATATCCCTTGTAGAACTTGAAATTGTCGACGTACAAAGTCTCGTTTTGTTTTATCGGCTCGGCGACGATGGGCAGCATGATCGAATACCTGTCGCTTAATATCGTTTCCTCCATCATCGTGTCCAAGATATATATGGCCGGCCTTATGCCGTCTTTGTTTTCATACATGACGTAATATCCGCCGGTGGTGGGGATTTTGTCGCCGATTATTATCTTGTACCATTCGTCGTCGGTGGTAGTGACGACAAAATACAGATCGTCGTTGTTTCTGGTCCCCAGCCCGAACTGCTCGAGATCCTGCAGTATTTCGTCGCCGTCGTCAACGCCCGCGGCGGCCACCCTCTCCATGCTCAGCAGATATCCCGAATTCGTGAAAAAACTCGCTATCGTTTCGCCGTTTATCGGGACCAATTCCGCCCCCTCCACGAAATAGTAGTTTTGCCCCAGGTGGTGGACCAGCCTAAAGCTGTCGTTGGGATTTTTCACTTCCACGCTCTTTATATATTCCCTTGTGACCTGCGGGGTTATCATTATTCTGTTGGTGGTGCCCACTTCCTCGCCCGGAAGCAGGGTCAGAAGTATCTCGTCCTCGCTGTTTTTCAATACCCTGTTTCCATCCTCGAGATATTCTATCGTGGTGGTCACCGGCGCGTTCATTTTGTCCACGATGGGTTTGAGCATAAGAAAATACAACCCGGTCAAAACCGCGAAAGCTGCTGCGCACAGCGAAAGGATCACCATCTGTTTTTGAACGGTAGACATTTGCTTTTTTTTCATGAATGCCGCCTCCTGAGCCACACGGCCACGCCGCACACGCTCACTATAAAGGGAAGAAGCAAAACGCAGATGAGAGTCCACATATTCTGTTCATCCATCGACATGACCAATTTGGTGCTGTCAAAAAGTTTGAAATCTATATCGGTGGAGATTTTTCTGCTGGTCATTATCCTCATCGCGTTGAGCATTATATCCGAATTGCAATACGCGTTGTTTGGCACATAGGCCAAATATTCGTAAGAGCCGCTGACCAAAAACAGCGACGTTTTTGGTTCGTTGTTGACATACTGGGTTTTTTGGGCCACCACGAGCAGATTGCTGGGTTCCTGCTCGGAAGTCCTGCCGTCGCTGTAGCTCACATATGAAGAGGGCGAAGAGAGCAAAACCGGGGAAACATCCCTTTCGCTGGCTATATTCAGTATTTTTATGGGTTTGGCGTTGGGGACTATTGTTTTCGGCTTGGTGGATAGCGCCCGGATGCTCGCCGTCAGCTCGTCCCCCACGTTGCTGGCCTGGTTGTAGTCGGCTATGAGATAAAGCCCCGTCGCGCTGAGCGAGTTTTTTTCGTCCACGATTTTGCTGCCGTGCTCGAAAGCCATTCCGTATTCCTTCATCAGGTCGTCAAGTTCGGGCAATGCCCCCTCGTCCGGCGACGAAAAATACATCACGCTGCCGAACTGGTTCAAAAACGAAGCCACTTTGTCGATTTCGGAGCGCACCGTGGGGTTGTCGGGGCTCGCCCCGATGAAATCCTTGCGCGGCTTGGATATGACCAAAATCTTCGCTTCGTTTATCTCTTCCTGAGAGGTTTGGGCCAAATCGATCGGCTTGAACTGGAACCCGTTGTCCAAAAACAGGCCGGCGAGTTCCGCCGGGATCTCCTCGGCGTGCCCCGTGGTGTAATAGACCAAAGGGTAATCCACGCTGACCGCCTGCAGTATGGCGGAGACAAGCGTCCTCTCGCCGGCAAACGCCCAGTAATCGTTCGTGGATTCCGCAATTATGAAAAACGACGACGCCCCGAGCAGTTTCGCCTTTCCCTTGCTTCTGACCGCCACCGAAGTGGTGGCCAACTGGGAGAGCTCGGAAGTGGTGAATTCGTTTTTTATCCCCGGATTTTTTATTATATCGATTTCGGAAATGGTTATGTTTTTAAATTCCTCCGCGAACAGCTTGACGCAGTTTGTGACCATTTTGCCCATATATACGCGCTTGTCGTACATATCCATGGGCATGAAGAACACGATCTCTATCGGATCGTTTATATCTTCCAGAATTTCGCGCGTATCCTGCGTTATCTGATATATCTGCTGTTTTGTCATGTCGATAAACATGGGCCTTATGTTGTTCACCGCGGTTATTACGATATTCAGGATAACCACGGCCGCCACGAAGACGACGGTAAAAACCATCGCGACGGAGCCGTATTTTAATTTTCTTTTGAAGGAAGTTTCGGAATTTCTGATGCTTTTTTCCAAAATTTCCCGTTCTTTTTCATTGTTCGCGTTTTCGTTCATTTTATTTTACCACCCCAAATATTATATTAATTACTGCCAGCGCCTCATCTCGTAAATCCTTATGGTCAAAAACAAAAATATTACCACAATCGAAGCGTAATATATGATCGCGCTTATATCGAATATCCCGTAAGTGAACGCCGAAAAACGGGAAAAAATCGAAACGAAGTCCAAAACATATCTCACCGCCGCGTTGCCGACCGCCCCGGAGAAAGTCCCCGAAAGAAGCAGAAACAAAAGTGTGGCTATCGATACCACCGCGGCTGTAAGCTGATCCTCGGTCATGGCGGAGATAAACAGGCCTATGGCTATAAAGGCCGCCCCGATCAACAGGATGCTTATCACGTTGCCGATCAGAACCGCGCTGTTTGTCTGCCCCGGCGTCTCCGCGTAGCGGTAAAGCACATAAAAACTGAGGCAGGAGACAAGCAGCGTCGAGGCGAACAAAACAAACGCCGCCAGAAATTTGGCGAAGATCATTCCCGTGAGCGAAACCGGGGAGGTGAGCAGCATCTGCTCGGTTTTTGTTTTGCGTTCCTCCGAAAGCGAGCGCATGGTCAAAAGAGGGATCAAAACTATGAAGGTGAATATTATGCACATGAAATAGAAAGAAATGTCGGCGGCGTTGCCCTGTATGTTGGTAAAAGTGAATATCGCCCCCGAAACAAGCAGAAATACGGTGATGAAGATATAGCCCACGGGAGATATGAAATAGGAATACAGCTCCCTTTTTAAAATTGCGGTCATTATGGTAAATCCTCCTAAATACAAATATTACTTCGGTTTTATTCGCCGTTTTCGGGATCATCCGGTTCTTTTCCGGCCTCTTTGCCCGTCGCGTCGATTTGGCTCCGGCCTTTTCCGGGCTTTTTCGTGATGAGCTTTATAAACACGTCCTCGAGGCTCAGCCCCACGTTTTCAAACCCCACGATAGGCCAGCCCTTTTCCGCCATTCCGAAAAACAACGGTTTCCGAATATCCACATTCGGCTGCCCCTCGATGAGATAGGACGTGGACTCGCTGTCTTTCTGGTCCCTCAGAATTTCGGCGTACAATATCCCTTCTTTGTTGCGCATATAATCCAGCACATCCTTTGAAGGCCCGCTTATCTTCACGTTGAAACGGCGCGTGGATATGACCGACTTCGCTATATCCTCGGTTTTTTCGTCGGCTACGAGCTCGCCTTTGTTGATTATCACTATCCTGTCGCATATGGCCTGGACTTCCGGAAGTATATGGGTCGAAAGTATGACCGTGTGGGTTTTGCCCAAGGCTTTTATCAGGTTTCTGATGTCTATTATCTGTTTGGGGTCGAGGCCGATTGTGGGTTCGTCGAAAATCAGGGCTTTCGGGTTTCCGATCAGCGCCTGGGCTATGCCCACCCTCTGGCGGTAGCCTTTTGACAAATTTTTGATTATGCGCTTGTAAACGTCGGTGATTTTGACCACTTCGCACACTTCCCTGATGTGCTGGGGTTTGTTCAGCTTGCAGCGCTTTAAATCATATGCAAAGCCGAGATACTCTTTCACGGTCATGTCCAAGTAGAGCGGCGGCTGTTCGGGGAGAAAACCGATCCTTTTTTTTGCCTCCGTCGGGTTGTCCAGAATATCCATGCCTTCGATTTTCGCGTTGCCCGCAGTCGAGGAGAGATACCCGGTCAGAATATTCAGGGTGGTGGTCTTCCCCGCCCCGTTCGGGCCCAAAAAGCCCACGATTTCGCCTTGTTTGACGCTAAACGAAATATTGTTCACGGCCACATTCGAGCCGTACTTTTTTACGAGGTTTGTGATCTCTATCATAATCTTCTCTTAAAAATCCCCCTTGTTTTGATAAGCGGCAAAAACAGCACCTGCTGCCGCATTCTGATTTTAACATTTAAATATTGATATAATGTTAATAATTCTAAGGAAATTTGAATAATTTAAAATTTAAAATTTCGTCTCATGGATCGGATTATATACAATCCGCCAGTAACGCCGCTGCCCGTATGTTTCTGTTTTTTGGGAACTCTCCATCAGCGTTATCGAATCCGCCGAAAATTCTATCGGCGCGAATTTCATTTTCGCCAAGGCCGTTTTTGAATCCTCATAAAATTCCGCTTTTCTCGCCAATGTGACATGGGGATGAAACTTGTCGTTTCCCGTGAGCCTTATGCCGAATCCCGCGAGTTCCCCGGTTATGGCTTTGTTTATTTCCCCCAAAATATTTTCGGGTTCGGTTTTCACCCCCGCCCAAAGCAATTCGTCGCCCGGGCGCGCGAAAGTGCCGAGTCCCTCTATTTTGATTTTTATGGATGGAGGATTCAATTTTATCACGGTGTTTTCGGCCGCTTTTTTTAAATCCCCGATTTTTTCGGGTTTGACTTCGCCCACAAACGCCAGCGTGACATGAAAATTTTCCTTTTCCGTAAAACTGCCCCTTGGCATGCGCGCCCGCAGCCCGATCAGGTTTTTTTCCAATTCTTCCTTCACGCCGTTTTCAAATTTTATCGCATAAAACATCCGCATAATATTTATTTCCCCCCGAATTTAAAATAATTTTACAAAAACCCTTGACATCGCCCGTGTTTTTGTGGTATAATAAAAAGTGCCGCTTATGTAAGGCCCTCTAAATATTTTGTTTTGCGCAAAATTGCCTTTTAAACATAGCGAGCCTATTAACGAAAGAGAGGTGCTTTTCGTGTTCGCGGTAGTACAGATCGGCGGAAAGCAGTACAAAGTCAAAGAAGGGGACGTCGTCTTCGTCGAAAAATTGAATTTCGAAGAAGGGGAGGACGTGGAGTTCGCCGATGTCCTCGCAATTTCAGACGGCGAAAAATTCACAGCGGGAAATCCGACGGTAGCCGGCGCCTCGGTGAGCGCGAGCGTTTTAAAACACGGCAAGGACAAAAAAATCTATGTGATGACGTATAAATCGAAGAAGAACCAGAAAAAGAAAATGGGCCACAGGCAGCCGCACACCAAAATCCAGATAAAGACAATCACGGCGCAGGCATAGGTCTTTGTCAGGTTATTATACCACAGATCCGAAAATAGTTCAAGTATTTAAATTTAATTTTAATACTGCAAGGGGGGAAAAAAATGGCACATAAAAAAGGCGTGGGCTCCACTAAAAACGGCCGGGATTCGGAATCCAAACGGCTCGGCGTAAAAAAGTCCGACGGGCAGAGCGTGATCGCCGGCAATATAATAGTCCGCCAGAGGGGAACCAAAATACATCCGGGATTAAACGTCAGGCGCGGCTCGGACGATACCTTGTTCGCGGTGGCCGACGGAAAAGTCAAATTTGAGTATTTCAAAAAAGATAAAAAACAGGCGAGCGTATATCCGGCGCAGTAAAACGCGCTATAAATCGGGGCGGCGGCTTTGGCGTAAATTGCAAAGCCGCCGCCCGTTTTTTTGCGTTTTTTGGGAAAAGATTCAATTTTCGCTTATGGCGTCCATTATTTTTTCTATTTCCTTTTCCAATTTGGGCTTGTTTTTTTCCACGAACGAAACGATGTTGGTGTCCTGCGTTTCCGCCATTTCGCAGAGGATCTGCGTGAAGTTGTTGAAATTTAACAGCGTGCCCGTATCGTAGCGCAGGTTGTTGAAAATATAGTCGAGCATATCCTCGGATTCGTCGTCCCTCGCCGATTTGGTTTTCAATATGTTTTCGTAATAAACCGGAATCAGGTTTTTGTATCCTTCATATGAGAAAGCTTCCAGAAACAACCCGGTGTTTTCCGTGTCTTCGTTTGTCGAAGGGACGCAGATTATATTCAGTCCCAGCCCGTATATGTTGGGCATGTAATCTTTTTGCTCCCTGTCATATTTGGGCAGCGGGATTATTCCGAAATCGAAATCGTATTCGCGCAGCTCCACCACTCCCAGAGCCCAGCTGAACGCGAATAAAAGCCGTTCGTCCGAAAATCCGACGCCGATCCTCCTCCAGTTCACACTGTACGATTCGTTAAAAAGCCCGATCAGCACATTCTGGGTTTTCGACAGGTTATCCCCTGTGTCGATGGTTATTTGCGGCACTCCGCCGGAGTCCAATTCCAGCATTTTGATCCCGCAGCTGTTTAACAGGTTCCAGACATGATCGCGGCTGTACCCTATGCCCCACATATCGTTTTCGTCGATTTTGCCGTCCCCGTCGAGATCGCGCGTGACTTGTTTTGCCATTTCCGTGCACTTATCGAACGTCCAATCGCCGCTTTTGACCAATTCGTACGGAGACTCGAGCCCGTTTTCCCCGATTATCTTTTTATTGAAACATACCAAAGCCGCCAAACTTATTTCTCTTGTCGAAAGATTGCCGCTCACGCCGTATCTTTTTCCGCCGATTCGAAGCGCGTCCGAGCACTGTTTTCTCCACCATGAATTGCCGAAATCGATATTTTGGAGTTCGCCGAGCTCGAGCAGGTAATTTTTTGTCAGAAGGGTTGTGAAATTTATCCCTCTCATCATGGTTATATCATACATATGGTCTCCCGCCTGCACGGATTTCTGGATTTTTCTCGCGTCGTCGCCGGGTTCATAGCTTCCCGGGATTTGCGAGATTTGGCAGTTGTACTTCTCCTCGATTTTTATTTTCCTGTTATAGGCGGCGTCGTTCAACGGTTCTCCGATGTATTCCTCCGGGCAGACGTCGGGCACTTCAAACGACGGGTTGTCCCACCAGCCGGAAGCGTATATGACAATTTCTTTGCCGTTCATGTCGGCCGCCGGAATTTCGGGTTCGGATTCGCTTTCCTCCTCCCCGCCCTGCGCGTCTTCTTTTGCCTCTTCCCGGGTATTTTCACCGGGGTCCTTTTTTTCACTTGAACAGGATAAAAAAACAAAGGCGGAAAATATCAGCGCCAATATGAGGAGCGCCGGCGTTAAAACGCGTATTTTCACGGGTTTTCACCTCTCTCTTTAATATTACGCCATTACGCCATGGTAAATCTGATGCGCTTGTCGGGGTTCATCATCCGCGTCAAGATCGCCGCTACCTCGCTGCGCCTGATGTTCGACTCCGGATTGCACTCATGGGCAGCCGAATCAACACCCTGCACGATCCCTGCGCGGTACAGCTTGTATATAGCTCCTGCCTGCTCATGCGTCATCGGCACGTCGGGTATCGATCCGTCCGGCACCGTGTTGATTGCCGCCAGCGCCTCATCGGGCAATGCGCTCGCGAATATTTCCATGTAGCCCGCTCTCGTGGCGTTTTTGTTCCATTCGTAATCCTTGGCGATGATATTGTTTGCTTTCGCGTAGCTCACGTATGTGCTGTGCCATTCCGCCCCCGCCCCGGGTTCCAGCGTGACTTTGCCTGTGGTGTAGAGCTGGTGCATGCAGGCGGCGAGCTTCACCGCCTCGGCGTATGTGAGGTAGTCATTTGGCGCAAACGAATTATCGGATTTGCCGTTGATGAGGCCGGACTCATAAGCGGTCTTCACGTCTTCATAGTACCACTCGTTCTCGGACACGTCCCCAAACGGGAACGGCCGCGGAGGCGTTATGCTTGTGCCGGTGACCACTTTGACGGGAATGTTTCTGTCTGTCGTCGTGTCGTCGCCCAGCTGTCCGTAATCGTTACGCCCCCACGTCCGGAGGCTGCCGTCTTGCGCTATCGCTACCGTGTGCCAGTAGCCCGCCGAAACCTGCGCGAATTTCGTTTCGGAGACTATTTGCTTCGGCTCGTTTTTGTTTTCATTCATGCCGTCGCCCAATTGCCCGAATGCGTTATCCCCCCACGTCCAAAGATTGCCCTCGCGGTCTATTGCTACCGTGTGCCAATAACCCGCAGAAACCTGCGCGAATTTCGCTTCGGAGACTATTTGCTTCGGTTCGTTTTTGTTTTCATTCGTGCCGTCGCCCAGCTGCCCGAACTCATTGTGTCCCCACGCCCATAGGTTGCCGTCGTCCGCTATCGCCGCCGTGTGACCGTAGTTCACCGAAACCTGCGCGAATTTCGCTTCGGAGACTATTTGCTTCGGTTCGTTTTTGTGTGTATTCGTGCCGTCGCCCAATTGCCCGAACTCATTGTGTCCCCACGCCCATAGGTTGCCGTCGTCCGCTATCGCCGCCGTGTGACGAATGCCCGCTGCAACCTGCGAGAATTTCGTTCCGGCTTTTATTTTTGTCGGTTCATTTTTGTGTGTATTCGTGCCGTCGCCCAGCTGCCCGTAATCATTGTGTCCCCACGCCCATAGGCTGCCGTCGTTCGCTATCGCCATCGTGTAACCGTTGCCCGTTGCAACCTGCGCAAATTTCGTTCCGGCTTTTATTTTTGTCGGTTCGGTTTTGTCTTCATTCGTGCCGTCGCCCAGCTGCCCGAGCTCGTTATTGCCCCACGCCCAGAGGCTGCCATTTTTATCTATCGCCATCGTGTGAGCGTAACCCGCGCTGACTTGGACGTACGTTTCATCGCCTGTCGAAGACACACTCACCGTGAGCTTGAAATCCAGCGTTTGAGGCTCCCCGCCGTCGAATTCGAATGTAATAGTGTGAATTTTCGGATCGAGTTCTTCGAGATACCCCACCGTCAGCGTCACTTTGTCGCCGTCGATTTTGTAATCCTTGTCTTTTACAAGCAGAACGCCGCCGTTTTTGATAGTTTGCAAAGTACATCCGTCCGGCTTCATCGTTACGGCGATATCTTTGCCGCTGCCTTTTTCGAACTTCGCCTCTGTCGGTTCGATGGCGGGGTTCGCGCCCTTCTCTTTGGAAAAGAGCACTTTGACGGGAATGTTTCTGTCTGTTATCGTTCCGTCGCCGATTCGTCCGTATTCATTCTTTCCCCACACCCAGAGATTGCCCTCGGTGTCGATTGCCATCGTGTGGTATTCGCCCGCGCTGACTTGGGTGAATTTCGTTCCGGTTTTTATCTGTACCGGCGCGGTTTTTTGTGTATTCGTACCGTCGCCCAGCTGCCCGCAGTAGTTTTCCCCCCATACCCAGAGGTTGCCTTCGCTGTCGAGCGCCGCCGTGTGATAGCCGCCCGCCGATACTTTTTTGAATGTCGTCCTGCTTTTTATCTGTACCGGTTTGTTTTTGTCTATTGTCGTGCCGTCGCCCAGCTGCCCGAATACGTTATACCCCCACGCCCACAGGCTTCCGTCTTCCGCTATCGCCGCCATATGATAGCCGCCCCCCGAAACCTGCAAAAATTTCGTTCCGTAGTCTATTTTTACCGGTGCGCTTTTGTCTTCATTCGTTCCGTCGCCCAGCTGCCCGTGCTCGTTGCACCCCCATATCCAGAAACTGCCGTCTTCCGCAATTGCCATAGTGTTCAAGCCGCCCGCCAAAACCCGGGCGAATTTCGTCCCTGCTTTTATTTCTGTCGGCTCGTTTCTCCTTGTTGTCGTGCCGTCGCCGATCTGCCCGCGACTGTTCCAGCCCCACGCCCAAATGCTGCCGTCTTCCGCAAGCGCCACCGTGTGAGCGTAACCCGTCGAAATTTGGGTGAATTTTGTCCCGGGTTTTCCCGATATTGTTATTTGTTTCGGCTCGCTTCTGTCTCTTGTCGTTCCGTCGCCCAGTTGCCCGTCGACGTTACTCCCCCATGTCCAAAGGTTGCCGTCTTCCGCGATTGCCACCGTGTGCCAGCCGCCCGCCGAGACCTGCGCGAATTTCGTTTTGGATGCTATTTGCGTCGGTTTGCTTCTGTGTGTATTCGTGCCGTCACCCAGCTGCCCATACTCATTATATCCCCAAGACCAGAGCCTTCCCTCGCCGTCGAATGCCATCGAATGACCGACGCCCGCGCTGATTTGGGGATATGTGCCGTCGTCTGCCGGAAGCGGGGCATTTTTGACAGTCAAATCCAGTATCGCCGCGTCCCCGCCGCTGAACTCGAATATGACCATGTAATCTCGCGCCTCAAGCGTTTTGAGATATTCTTTTTTAAGCGTCACATTGCCGTTTGCGTCGATTGAGAAATCCGTGTTTGCCTTAAGCGTATAATTTTCGTTTTTTATGTTTTTCAGGATATACACGTTCGACTTGACCGCGATTGACGTATCCTTTTCCTGACTTTTGTCGAAAACCGCCGATGTCGGGTCGATTTTGGCGTTTATTTTGACGGGCACATTTCTGTCTGTCTTCGTACCGTCCCCGAGCTCCCCGGTATAATTCATTCCCCACGCCCAAATGCTGCCGTCGTTATCGACCGCCATCGTGTGAGCATTTCCCGCCGCAACCCGCGCGAACTTAGTCCCGGGCTTCACCTGCTGCGGCTCTTCGCCGCGAGCATTGTATGTCGTCGTGCCGTTGCCGATTTCCCCGTGGACATTCTTTCCCCATCCCCAGAGATTGCCCTCTCGGTCGAGCGCCATCGTAAAACTGCCGCCCGCCGAAACCTGCGCGAACTTCGTTTCGCTCATTATCGGCTTTGGAAACATTACTATTTCCGTTTCCCCGCCGTCGCCGATTTGGCCGAAATTGTTTCGCCCCCACGTCCAGAGGTTTCCGTCGATATCTATTGCCGCCGTGTGGTCGGTGCCCGCAGAAACCTGCGCGAATTTTATATCGGGCATTATCCGTTTGGGCTCACTTGTATTCTCTGTCATGTCATCGCCGAGTTGCCCATACTCGCTGTTTCCCCACGCCCAGAGGTTTCCGTCGATATCGATCGCCATCGTAAAACCGCCGCCCGCCGCAACCTGCGCGAACTTTATATCGGGCATTATTTTTGCCGGCGTGGTTTTGTTTTCACTCGTACGGTCGCCCAGCTCCCCGAAATCGTTTTGCCCCCACGTCCAGAGGCTGCCCTCTACATCAATTGCCGCCGTATGACTCCATCCCGCCGAAATCTGCGCGAATTTCTTTTCGGTGTTTATTTTTTTCGGCGCGTTTTTGCTTTCTGTCGTGCCGTCGCCCAGCTCTCCGTAATAGTTCGCTCCCCAAGTCCAGATGTTGCCGTCGGCATCAATCGCCGCCGTGTACCTGAAGCCCGCCGAAACTTGCGCGAATTTCGTTCCGGCGGCTATCTTTACCGGTTCGGCTTTGTCTGTTGCCGTACCGTCGCCCAGCTGCCCGTTTTCGTTGAACCCCCACGTCCAAAGGGTACCGTCCTCTGATATCGCCGCCGTGTGAGCATAGCCCCCGCTGAATTGGGGATATGCTTCGTTGCCCGCGTTTGCCGGAAACTGGACGAATGTGAACAGTCCAAACACCAGCGCGACGGTGAGTGCTGCGGATAACGCTTTTTTACCTTTTGTATTCATAATACAATTTTCCTCCTCGTTTATGTTTTTTGACTGTGCCGGTTCCGTACACTCAACAGGATAACACATTCAACTTAAAATTGCAAGTGGTTTAACCTCATTTTGAGGTTTAACCACTTTTTTTGCTTGCTTTACAACTTTTCTTCTAATCCAACTAAAAGTTGATTGACTTTCGGGTGTTTTCGGGTTATAATAAAATCAAAAACAATAAAAAATGAAAGAAGGAAAATATCATGTACGATTTGAAAGGTTTCGGAAAAAGGATAGAAGAACTGCGAAAAAACAAGGCGATGACTCAGGAAAACTTGGCCGAACGGCTCGGGGTCACGGGCCAGGCGGTTTCCAAATGGGAAAAGGGAATGTGTTATCCCGATATCGAATTGATCCCGACCATATGCGCGATATTTGAAATAGGCCTGGACGATATTTTCGGAAAGGTAAAAAAAGATATGAAAAACATAGAATTCGCGCAGGTATACAAAGGGGCGGATTTTGTGTTTTCATTTGCAGACGTGGCGTGCTATTCCGACAAAGAAGTCGAAAAAACCGAAGGTTCGGCAGTGACGTTCGCCGACGGCAGTTCCGCCGAACTCTCCAGCCGCCGGATAGTAAATAAAGGGCCGGGGAAAATATTTTTAAAAACCTCAAATGAGAGCTCCGCCGCAAAAGATTTTCCGAGTATCGCGAAAAAACCGACCGAAACCAAACTCGCTCTCGAATATGACAAAGTGAAAAATCTCAAATGCGCGATTCCGCACGGCAACTGCGAAATTTCAAAATCCGACGGGGACAAAACAACAATACACGCCGAAGGATATCCCGAATTCATCGATTTGCTGGAATTTGAATATATCGAAGAAACACAGGCGCTGAGCGTAAAATACGACCGGCAGAAACGGGATAAACTGAACAACGAAATGAACAAATGGGACAGCTCCAAAAATACCGTAAAGATACAAATCGCCCTCGGAGAAAAGCAACTCGAAAATCTCGGACTGAGCGTCGACGGATCGGGCGGTATAAAGGCGGGCGTGCCGTCAGACAGAGGCGAATTTGCGATAAACGGCTCGGGAAATATCGACGCCCCGGTATGTTTCAAAAACTTAAGGGCGTCGATAAACGGTTCCGGAAATATCGCGTTTGCCGATGCCGATGAATTTCAAGGGTCGATAAACGGTTCCGGCGATATGGATTTTAAAAACACAAAAAGCTGCGGAATTGCGATAAACGGTTCCGGCGACATCAAACTCAACGAAGCCATAAACTGCGCGGCCTCCATCAACGGCTCGGGTGATATAACCGGGAAAAGCGCCGGAATTTTAGCCGCCAAAATAAACGGCTCGGGGGATATCAAATTCCATGAATGCGGGTATATAAACATGGAAATCCACGGTTCGGGGGATTTCGAAGCGGATAAAATCACAGATACGGCCAAAATCGCAATTCACGGTTCCGGCGATGTAAATCTGAAAAGCGGCGAGATCAAAATGTTGGACGTATACTTGGACAACGGAAAAATCAACGCGAAAGACATCGTCACCGACACGGCGAAAATAGAAATCCCGAACAACGGAAGAGTCGAAATCGGCCGGGTAAAAGTCGAATCCATCGAAAAATGCGGAGACCGCGCCGAAGTCGTCATACACAAACGGGGATAATAAGTCTTACGCCATGGTAAACTCAACGCGCTTTTCGTGGTTTATCATGCGCGTCAGGATCATATCTGAGTCGGCGTGGTTTTATCTTCGTCTGTGCCGTCACCCAGCTGCCCGGACTCGTTATTTCCCCACGCCCAGAGATTGCCGTCGCTGTCTATTGCCATCGTGTGATCGCCGCCCGCCGATACCTGCACGAATTTCGTCCCGGAGGCTATTTTTGTCGGCGCGTTTTTGTCTTCGTTTGTGCCGTCGCCTATCTGCCCGATGTCGTTACTCCCCCACGCCCAGAGGTTGCCCTCGCTGTCTATTGCCATCGTGTGAATACCGCCCGCGGAAATCTGCGCGAACTTTGTTTTGGAGACTATTTTTGTCGGCGCGTCTTTGTCTTCGTTCGTGCCGTCGCCCAGCTGCCCGAACTCGTTGAAGCCCCACGCCCAAATGCTGCCGCCGCTGTCGATTGCCAGCGTGTGAACGCCGCCCGCCGATACCTGCGCGAATTTCGTCCCGGAGGCTATCGGCATCGGCTCGTCTTTGTCTTCCGTCGTGCCATCGCCCACCTGCCCGTAATTGTTCGCGCCCCACGTCCAGAGGTTGCCATCGCTGTCTATTGCCGCCGTGTGAACGCCGCCCGCAGATACCTGTGTGAATTTGCCGACCTTTATCTGCACCGGCTCGTTTCTGTCTTCATTCGTGCCGTCGCCTATCTGCCCGAATTGGTTCTGTCCCCACGCCCAGAGGTTGCCATCGCTGTCTATTGCCGCCGTGTGAACGCCGCCCGCAGATACCTGCGCGAACTTCGTCCCGGAGGTTATTTTTGTCGGCTCGTCTTTGTCTTCCGTCGTGCCGTCGCCTACCTGCCCGAACTCGTTCCAGCCCCACGCCCAGAGATTGCCATCGCTGTCTATTGCCGCCGTGTGACTGTCGCCCGCAGATACCTGCGCGAATTTCGTCCCGGATGTTATTTGCTCCGGCTCGGTTCTGTCTTCCGAATTGTTGCGCCCCCACGCCCAGAGGTTACCCTCGTTGTCGAGGGCCACCGTGTGGGAATACCCCGCCGTGATGATTGCATATTCATAATCCTCCTCCGTCGGCTCCGTCGGTTCGATGGCGGGCTCTTCCTCTTCTTCCTCCTCCGGTTCCGGCGATTCCGCCTGCATGGTAAATTTGACGCGCTTTTCCGGGTTCATCATCCGCGTCAGGATCGCCGCCACTTCGCTGCGCCTGATGTTCGAGTTGGGGTTGCACTCATGGGTCGCCGGGTCAACGCCCTGCAAAATGCCCGCCCGGTACAGCTTGTATATCGCCCCCGCCTGCGCGTGCGCCATCGGCACGTCCGGTATCGTCCCGTCATCCACCGTGTTGATCGCCGCCAGCGCTTCGCTCGGCAATGCGTTCGCGAATATCTCCATATAGCCGGCCCTCGTCGCCGGCTTGCTCCAGTCGTAATCCTTGGCGATGATGTTGTTGGATTTCGCGTAGGCCACATATGTGGTGTGCCATTCCGCACCCGCCCCGGGCAGCAGCGTTACCTTGCCTGTGGTGTACAACTGGTGCATGCACGCGGCGAGCTTCACTGCTTCGGCGTATGTGAGGTTGTCATTTGGGGCAAACGATTTATCGGATTTGCCGTTGATGAGCCCCGATTCGTAGGCTGTCTTCACGTCCTCGTAGTACCACTCGCTTTCGGGCACGTCCCCAAACGGGAACGACGATTCCGTCGGTTCTGGTGGTGTACTTTTGAAGATGAGCACTTTGACGGGCACGTTTCTGTCTATTTTCGTGCCGTCTCCTAATTGTCCATATTTGTTCCATCCCCACGCCCAGAGGCTGCCGTCGCTATCGATTGATATCGTGTGTTGGCCGCCCGCCGAAACCTGCGTGAATTTCGTTCCGGTTTTTATTTGCACCGGTTCGGGTCTTTTTTCTGTCGTTTCATCGCCCAGCTGCCCACACCCGTTCCACCCCCACGCCCAGAGGTTACCCTCGCTGTCGAGAGCCATCATGTGTTCACTACCCGCTGAAACCTTCGCGAACTTCGTTCCGGCTTTCATTTGTTCCGGCGCAGTTTTTTTTGTCGTCGTGCCGTCGCCTCGCTCCCCACCGCCCCAGAAGATTCCCCACGCCCAAAGATTGCCTGCGCTATCTATCGCTATCGTGTAAGCGTTGCCCGCCGCAACCTGCGCGAATTTCGTTCCGGATTTTATTTGCACCGGCTCGGTTTTTTTTCCACCCGAAAAATCGCCCGGTTGCTCACCCATATCGTCGTCTAATAGTCCATTTAATTGTCCATTATAATTCGCTCCCCACGCCCAGAGGTTTCCGTCGTCCGCGATTGCCATCGTGTGATCAATACCCACCGAAACCTGCGTGAATTTCGTTTTGGAGGCTATTTGCACCGGCGCGGTTTTGTCTATTTCCGTACCATCTCCCAGTTGCCCGTGAAGGTTATACCCCCACGCCCAGAGGTTACCGACGCTGTCGACTGCTATCGTGTGATTACTGCCCGCTGAAACTTGCGAGAATTTCGTTTTGGAGGCTATTTGCACCGGCGCGATTTTGTTTTCTTTCGTGCCGTCGCCCAGCTGTCCGTATTCATTAATCCCCCACGCCCAGAGATTGCCGTCGCTGTCGATCGCCATCGTATAACCGTCGCCCGCCGAAACCTGAGCGAATTTCGTTCCGGCTTTTATTTGCACCGGCTCGTCTTTGTCATTTTTCGTGCCGTCGCCCAATTGCCCGTATTCATTAATCCCCCACGCCCAGAGACTGCCGTCTCCGTCTATTGCCATCGTGTGAGCGTAGCCCGCGCTGACTTGGACGTACGCTTCATCGCCTGTCGAAGACACACTCACTGTGAGCTTAAAATCCACCGTCGGAGGTGCCCCGCCGTCGAACTCGAATGTGATCGTGTGAGTTTTAGGATCGAGCCCTTCGAGATACTCCGCCGTCAGCGTCACCTTGTCGCCGTTGATTTTGTAATCTTTGTTTTTTTCAAGCAGAATGCCGCCGTTTTTGATAGTTTGTAGAGTACACCCGTCCGGCTTCATCGTTACGTCGATATCTTTGCCGCTGCCTTTTTCGAATTTCGCCTCCGTCGGTTCGATGGCGGGCTTCGCGCTCTTTTCTTTGAAAATGAGCACCTTGACGGGCACGTTTCTGTCTATTTTCGTGCCGTCCCCGAGCTGCCAATCAAAATTCATTCCCCACGCCCAGAGGGTGCCGTCGTCCGCTATCGCCATCGTGTGAGTATTGCCTGCCGATACCTGCTTGAACTTCGTCCCGGGCTTTACTCGCTGCGGTTCTTCGCCGTGAGCATTATATGTAGTCGTACCGTTGCCGATTTCCCCGTGGACGTTCTTCCCCCATCCCCAAAGATTGCCCTCGACGTCGATTGCCATCGTAAAACTTCCTCCCGCCGAAACTTGGGTGAACTTCATTTCGAGCATTATCTGCCTTGGAAATATTACCATTTCCGTACCACTGCCGTCGCCGATCTCCCCGAACTCGTTGCACCCCCACGCCCAGAGGTTGCCCTCGCTGTCGATTGCCGTCGTGTGATTGGTGCCCGCTGAAACTTGCACGAACTTTATATCGGGCATTATCTGCTTCGGCTCAATTATATCTTCTGTCGTGCCGTCGCCGACCTGCCCGCGGCTGTTCCAGCCCCACGCCCAGAGGCTGCCGTTTTCCGCGATTGCTACTGTGTGCCCGCCGCCCGCCGCAACCTGCGCGAATTTCGTTCCGGCTTTTATCTGCACCGGCTCGGTTTTGTTTTCTGTCGTGCCGTCGCCCAGCTGCCCGACGCCATTATACCCCCACGCCCAGAGGCTGCCGTTTTCTGCTATCGCCAGCGTATAACCACCACCCGTCGCAACCTGTTTGAACTTCGTTTTAGTGTTTATTTTTTTCGGTTCGGTTTTGCCTGCCGTCGTGCCGTCGCCCAGCTGCCCGTAATTGTTGTCCCCCCACGCCCAGAGGCTGCCATCGCTGTCGAGTGCCACCCTGTGATGATAGCGCGCCGAAACCTGCGCGAATTTCGTTCCGGAGGTTATTTGCGTCGGTGCGGTTCTGCGTGTATTCGTACCGTTGCCCAATTGCCCGTAGTCGTTTTGCCCCCACGCCCAGAGATTGCCGTCGCTGTCGAGTGCCACTGTTTGACTCCATCCCGCGCTGATTGTGATATATTCGTCGTCGACTGTCGAAGGCAGTCTCACCGCGAGAATGAAATCCACCATCGTGGGTACCCCGCCGTCGAACTCGAATGTGATCGTGTGAATTTTTACTGCGAGCCCTTCGAGATATGCCGCCGTCAGCGTCACCTTATCACCGGCGATTTTGTAATCCTTGTCTTTTACAAGCGGAGTGCCGCCGTTTTTGATGGTTTTCAGTTTATACCCGCCCAAATTCATCGTTATGGAGATATCTTTGCCGCTGCCTTTCTCAAACCTCGCCACCGTCGGTTCGATGGCGGGCTTCTCTTTGAAAGTGAGCACTTTGACGGGAGTGTTCTTGTCATTTGTCGTACCATCGCCCAATTGCCCGTTATAGTTCCACCCCCACGTCCAGATACTATCCTCGCTGTCTGTCGCCACCGTGTGACTGTCGCCCGCCGAAACCTGCGCGAATTTCGTTCCGGCTTTTATTTGCACCGGCTCGGCTTTGTTTTCTGTTGTGCCGTCGCCCAGCGCTCCGTGTGTATTCCACCCCCACGTCCAGAGGCCGCCGTAGATATCAATCGCCAGCGTTTGTTCATCGCCCGCCGAAACCTGCGCGAATTTCGTTCCGGCTTTTATTTGCACCGGCTCGGTTTTGTCATCTGTTGTGCCGTCGCCCAACGTCCCGTTCATGTTCCACCCCCACGTCCAGAGGTTGCCATCGCTGTCTATCGCCACCGTGTGAGCACCGCCCGCCGAAACCTGCGCGAATTTCGTTCCGGCTTTTATCTGCACCGGCTCGGTTTTGTCATTTGTCTTGCGGTCCCCCAACTGCCCGGTAGAATTCTGCCCCCACGCCCAGAGGCTGCCGTCGTCCGCTATCGCCAGCGTGTGAAAGTGACCCGCCGAAACCTGCGCGAATTTCGTTCCCGCTTTTATCTGCTTCGGCTCGTTTCTGTCTTCATTCGTGCCGTCGCCCAGCTGCCCGAATATGTTCCACCCCCACGCCCAGAGGCCGCCGTCGTCCGCTATCGCCATCGTGTGACCGTGGCCCGCCGAAACCTGCGCGAATTTCGTTCCCGCTTTTATCTGCTTCGGCTCGTTTCTGTCATCTGTCGTGCCGTCGCCCAACTGCCCAAACTCGTTACTCCCCCAAGCCCAGAGGCTGCCACCGATATCTATCGCCATAGTGTGATGGCCGCCCGACGAAACCTGGACAAATTTCGCTCCGGCTTTTACTA
>Ga0123356_10002500_pt1 | contig 19627 bp, 15 predicted proteins | sample TergutEmb28metaG_2_FD_92546 | JGI IMG/M metagenome (GOLD analysis project Ga0123356, IMG submission 92546) | Embiratermes neotenicus P3 segment gut microbial communities from Petit-Saut dam, French Guiana - Emb289 P3 | ecosystem: Host-associated > Arthropoda: Insects > Digestive system > Gut ...
AATAAAAGGCTGGGACGGGCGGAACATGGAAAATATTCTCGTGCAAAACTGCGTAGTCTGGTGCGATTGGGGGCAGGCCCTTGAAATCGGCGCGGAAACCTGCGCGGACGAATACAAAAATATCATATTTGAGGACTGCGATATAATTCACGCGTCGGGCTCCTGTATGGATATCCAAAACGGGGACAGGGCGCATGTGCACGACCTGACGTTCAGAAATATCAGGTGCGAATTTTCCAAATATCACCTTCCCGGCGTTTATCAGCACGATATGTCCGCGCCTTACAGCGGCGCCCGGGGCGAATCCCAGCCCGCGCTTTTTCTTGCGCGCAGTTACTGCGGCGTATGGTCGGACAACAATCTTCTCGGCAGGATAAGCGATATAACGCTGAAAGATATCTATGTTTTGGCAGATGAGGGAATCCCTATGCCGAGGAGCTATATCGAAGGCGCGCAGGAAAAATACAACACAACGGAGCATAACACGGTCAATGTAAAATTTGACGGGATCTACTACAACGGAAAACGGCTGACGACGCTGGAAGAAGCCAATGTTCATATAGCCGAAACAACCGAAAATATAAAAATTATATGAGGAGTAGCATATGGGAGAAAACAAAGCGGATTCGGCGTATTATTTGGGAAACGGCGGGACAAAAATCTTGATTCTGGGCAATTCGATCACCCTGCACGGACCAAAAGCCGAAATCGGCTGGAATAAATGCTGCGGAATGGCGGCATCCGATCCGGAAAACGACTATGTTCACCTGTTATATAAAAAAATCGCGGAAGCGGGTTATAAAGCGAATTTTTTGGTGTCGCAGGCGGCGGTTTGGGAACGCGGATTTTGGAAAAAAGAAACTTTGTCCGATTTTGATTATGCGCGGGATTACCGGCCGGATATCATAATTTTCAGGTTGGGGGAAAATATCCTGCCCGAAAACTGCGGCGTATATAATCTGGCCGCGGCGATTTCGGATTTTATAGGGTATTTATCGAATTTATCAGGCTGCGGCAAAACCAAAACTCTTTTGACCACTTGTTTCTGGAAACATGAGAAAGCAGACAAATCTATACGCGAATATGCGGCGTGTACGGCATGCCCCGTCGTCGAATTGGGGGATTTGGGCAGTGACGACAGCATGAAAGCCTTAGGATTGTACGAGCACGGCGTCGTTGCGGGTCACCCGGGCGATAAAGGCATGGAAATGATATCCGAACGCATATGGAAAGGGTTGGAAAATTTTATATAATTTTATACACAAGGAAGGATTTCATGAAAATCAAAAATTTAATTTCGCTGATTTTGGTTTTAACTATGGCGGCCGGCTTATGCGCGGGCTGCGGCGGCGATTCACCGTCTTCTGAAAACGCCGGAAAAACAACCGATTCGGCCGACGCGGAAACGCCGGAAGAAACGCCGGAGGGCATTGCGGATAAAACGGTATATTCGGCCTCTTATCTCCCCGATGCAAATTACGGCGGGTATGAGTTCCGGATGGTTTCGGTCACCGGCTACGAAAATCCGATTTTGTTCGCGAACGTCGAGGAAGAAACCGGGGACACAGTCGCCGACGCCATATACAAAAGAAACAGGATAATCGAAGAACGATACGGTATACAATTCAAACAAACCGGCGTCGCCGCCTGGGATAATTTGACGCCGATATTCCAAAAAAGCACGAAAGCCGACACCGACGATTTTGACTTATGCATGATGATTTCGCGCGACGCATGGGCGATGGCCCTCACCGGCGCCGTCGTTCCGGTGAATAAACTGCAATACCTCGATATCACTCAGCCGTGGTACGCACACGACGTTAACAGCCACATAACCATCAACAACAAACTCTACTTCGCCTACAGCGACGAATGCCTGCATATGTTCGCCTCCGCTCTGTGCATTATGTTCAACAAAAAACTTGTCGAAGACTTTGCCCTTGACAATATGTACAGGCTTGTCAACGACGGCAAATGGACGATTGACAAATTTTTTGAGCTTTCCAAAACTGTTGTCGCGGACCTCGACGGCGACGGTGCAATGACTGCAACCGACAGATACGGGATATTGTCGCAAATCGATATGTTCTATCCCTGCTTTTGGGTGTCGGGCGGCATAAAAACAGTGAGCAAGGACGGCGACGATTTGCTTGTATTCACGGGCGACAGTGAAAAACTTTACAATATACTCGAAAAAGTTTATCAGAATGTGTTTGGCGGCGATAAAATATATTTTGACTCGTTCATAGACCACGCGTGGGCGGACGAATCAAGAGCTTTCACCCGAAAACAGTTTGAAGATAATTTGGGATTGTTTTTGGTGGCGCCGGTCGACAACGTCCCCGCCTTGCGCGCAATGGAAACGGACTTCGGGATAATACCTTTCCCCAAATATGACGAAGCGCAGGAAAAATACTATTCAAGGGTCGTGGACGGCTGGATATACTGCGTGCCGAGTTACGCGCCGAATCTCCAGCGCACGAGCGTGATAATGGAAGCTCTCGCGGTGGAATCCAAGAATATCACGGTGCCGGCGTATATGGACACCGCATTGCGCACAAAATACGCGCGTGACGACGATTCGCAGGATATGCTCGATCTGATCCATGCAAACCGGACGATGGATTTGGGAGACACGTTCTATATGGACCCGGTGAGAAATATTTATATAGATGTGTTTCGCGCCAAGAAAGACAATTTCGCCTCCGCCGTCGAGAAAAAAACAACTTCCGTTGATAAGCAGCTTCAAAAAGCAAACGACGCTGCGTTATCTCTCGATTAAAATTGATAAAATTGAGAAGATCGAGCCGTTGCGTTAAAATATTCGCCCCTAAGTCTGTTTTTTCAGATTTAGGGGTTTTTTTGTCAAAATTTTCACCCTTTTGGGTGTAGCAGAAAAAAAACAAAAAAAATAAAATATAGATAACGGTTAAATTATTGCGGCGAAGGAGAAAAACGAACATGAACAATGAACATGAACATGAAAAAGGGCATATCAAAAAACTGCCGTCTGTTGCCGGAGTCGTTATTTGTCTGCTGTTAATTCCCATGTTGATTATCAATCTGACGATTGTCATTAAATCCTATCTCAATCCCGACAAAGTGCCGGATTTTTTCGGACTGAAGCCCTTTGTCGTGCTTTCCGGTTCCATGGAACCCGCAATTCTCGCGGGAGATCTTGTATTCATCAAAACGGTTGACCCGCTGACCTTGAAAACGGGCGACATCATTTCTTTTAAAGAAGGAAATAATATCGTCACGCACAGAATTGTCGAATTGACCGAAAAAGGGGGCGAGCCCGCTTTTTTGACACGGGGCGACGCGAATAACACAAGTGACCGAACCCCGGTAACCTATAGTCAGCTCGAAGGCATTTACCTTTTCCGCATCGGCATGCTGGGAACTTTGGCAATATTTATACAGACGCCGATGGGAATGTTGATTTTTGCGTGTATTCCTCTGATCGGTTTTGTTTTGTATGATATTCTCCGCCGCAGCTTTGACGGCAAAACGGAAAACGAAAGCAATATGGATTAGGATTAGTATTGCCGGCGGCTTCGCCACAGGCCTGCCGTTGATATAAAAATAAAAACAAAAGGAGAGAAGTAATGAAAACAACCAAAAAGAAGCGAAATTTTTACATCCTGCTGAGCATCGTACTGATGTTCACGCTCGTCTCCGCTTGTTTGATGGGCGGCACCCTGGCAAAATATGTCACAAGCGGCGCCGGCGGTGATACCGCCAGAGTCGCAAAATGGGGCGTGGAGGTTTCCGCCCTTGAAACAGGTGCAAACGGTCTGTTCAAAACGGAATACGCCGCATATGAAAATGGCGCGTCCAGCGGAGCTCTTTCTGTCAAAACATCGCCGGGGGAGAATGTCGTGGCGCCGGGCACCGGCGAAAAAGGCGTGAGCGGGTTCTCCGTTTCGGGAATGCCGGAAGTCGCTTGCAGGCTTACTGTCGACGCATCCGCTTCGTCGATCAGCGGATGGGATTATGATCCCGGCGGCGTCGTCAAGTATGAACCTGTTTTATGGACGCTGACAGGCCCCTTGGGCAGCGAAATTGTCAAAAACGGAACATTTGCGGATTTGAAGGCTGCGCTCGACGAAATTACTTTCGATTTTGAGCCGCTTGACGATTTGGCAGCAAAGTTCGGATCCTATACCATTGACTGGTCCTGGCCGTTTGCAGGTGACGATGCGGGTGATACATACTACGGAAATAAGGCGTCTGCCCCGACAATTTTCCTGTCATATGTCGTCACGATAACCCAAATCGACTAAAAGCATTGTTTAAAATCTCCCCTTTGTGGCGGGGGAGGCAAAAAGAGGACATTTGAATCGAAAAGGGGAAAAGATATGAAGCGTAACAGCCAAAACGCGAAATATATAAAACTTCCCGATATGGCATGGCTTGCCCTTGCGCTGATTGTCTTTTCGGTAAGCGCGGCGTTCGCACTCAAAGCCATTCCGCGGTCATGGGCGGCGGTTGAGATTATGGAAGTATATCAGCAAAAAGACGGAAAGATATTCGGACTTGAAGCAAGCCTTGATATTTTTGACAATCCCAAATTGAATGGCCAAAAGCTTATCGAGCCGTCAAGTGAGGGATTCTATGTTTTCGCAGTCCGCAACAACGCGGACGGCGCGCCCCTGCCCTATACGCTTGAAATTGAAGCGGACAATCCGGGCAATATCCCCGTAGCGGTCAGCATTGAAAAAAACGGCGCCTATATTTTCGGGGGTGACGGCATCGACAACATGCAGCCCCTGACCGAACTGCATATAAAGGAAACACTTCTCGCAGGCAAAAAAATCGACCTGTACACACTACACTGGGAATGGAAAACCCAGAGCGATGAAATCGACACGATAATCGGAAATGACGGCACCCAGCTTTACGCGTTAAAAATCAAGGCGACGGGTAACGTAAAAGAAGGAAATGCCGGATCATACGATTATGATATTCCGTTTGAGCCCGGTACCGACCCCGAATCAGAACCCGAGCCCGAGCCCAAATTTGAGCTTGAGCTTGATACAGGTAATCATTTCGCCTATTTCATAGGATATGAAGACGGTACGGTACGGCCCGACAACAATATTACCCGGACAGAAGCCGTTACGATATTCTTCCGCCTCCTGACTTTGGAAAGCCGTGCGGGTATTTGGAGCGTGACAAACACATTCTCGGATGTTTCGGCGGAAAGCTGGTACAACAATGCGGTTTCTTCATTGACAAACGGGGGCATTATAAACGGATACCCGGACGGCACTTTCCGTCCGAACGACATAATCACCCGCGCTGAATTTGCGGCGATTGCGGCCAGATTCTCCGCAAAAACCGAATTTGCGGAAAGTCCCCCTGTTTTTACGGATGTAGAGGGACATTGGGCGGAAGGATATATCGGAATCGCCGGAGCGCTCGGATATATAAACGGCTATCCTGACGGCACGTTCCGACCGGATATGCCCATTACAAGGGCGGAAGTCGCCGTTCTTTTGAATAATGTGCTGGAGCGCCGCGTGGAATCAATCGAAGATTTGCACGCGGACATGAAGGTTTGGAGTGACAATCCGGAAGATAAATGGTATTATTTCGCGATACAGGAAGCGACCAATTCGCATTATTATGGGCGGAATCCGGGCAAAAAGAACGAGATTTGGATCGAACTCAGGGACAATCCGAATTGGGTCGTGATAGAAAAACAAGGCGCGAATCCGGAAGGTTTTGTTTATTGACATGAAAACACGAATTTTGAGATTTGGAGGTGGCGCGAATATGAAAATGTTCCGAAGTTTGTTTTTTAAAATACAGCGGCGCGAAAGAAAACCGCTTTTTCCGGTCATCGGATATTTGGTATATTTTCTTATCGTCACCACTATTGTGACCGGCGTTTCTTTTTCCAAGTATTCCGTGAATTCCCCGGCGGGCGACACTGCGAGAGTGGCTGAGTTTGACGTTGTCATTACTCCTTTGGGGTGGAGCAATGACAATATATCTTCCCATGCAAGCGGCAAAAACAAAGTCTACACGCTTACGGCGGCGAATAACGGCGAAGTAGCGGTGCGCGCGCGGCTGGTAATCGATTCCAGCACGGTGTCAAACAGCTGTGTCGTTTCTCCCTCCGGCTGGTTTGAGCTTGCTGCGTTGGGCGGAATGCAGAACGTGACGGTAAGTATTACCGGACACCCGGCCGGAAACGAAGTAAAAATGCGCGTGGAGTATGAGCAAATAGACTGATATGGGAAAGGAGAGTTGATTTTATCGTGAAAAAATTTAATTTTTCGATATCCGCGGTTATAGCCGCCATCATGGCCATAGCGCTTTTGTTCCCGTTTACTTTTGCAAAGTATATCGGGAGTACGCCGCAATATAAAGTAACGGTGTATTCCGAATTCACCGAGCTTTTTCCAAATACCGTTACATTTGTAATCCCGGTCGACGGTTATTACTATATTGAGGCCTGGGGCGGCAACGGCGGCGCCGGGGGAGCGGGCGGCGCGGGCGGAACATCGGCAAAAGCCGAAGGGCTTTATTGGTTAACTGCCGGAGATATTCTTTATTTCTATGTCGGCTCCGGCGGGAGTAACGGAAGCTCCAATAATTGGGGTTCCATTGCCGGCACCGCCGTCAACGGAGGCTCCGGCGGGAGTAACGGCAGCGCCGTCGGAGGTTCCGGCGGAAACGGCGGAAGCGGCAGAAGCAATTTTACCGCGAATTACGGAGGCGGCGGCGGGGGCGGCGGCGCCGCTACTTTTGTTATGAAAAACGGCGCGGCTTTCGGCGATATTATTTTGGTTTCGGGCGGCGGCGGCGGGGGAGGCGGCAGCGGAAGCGCTGCAGGAGGAGGCAGCGGTGCCGCAGGAGGTAACGGCAGCGCCGGCGCCATGGGCGGCGGCGGAGGCACCAATACTGCCGCGGGCAGCGGCGGAGCCAAAGGCAGCGGCAGCGGCGGTGAGGGCACTGCCGGCAATCCCGGAAACGGCACCGGCGGCGGCAGCGGCGGAATCTATGGCACCGCCACCGGATACGGCGGCGGAGGCGGGGGCGGCGGCGGCGGATTTTACGCGGGCGGGGGAGGCGGCGCCCATGGCAGCAATCAGGATGCCGGCGCGGGCGGGGGCGGCGGCGGAAATTATCTGACCGGAAACGTCGGCAATCCCGGATTTGATCCCTACCCGCCGGGCAAAAACCGGCCCAACGCCAATGGTTATGCCGTTATTTCTTTCCTGGGCCCGAATCCGTCTTCTCCGCCTCCGTCGCCGATGGCGGCAATGTTCGGCGTTGACTCGGAAATGTTGTTTGAAGGATTCGATCAACTTGAAAAATTGAAAGAAGAACAGAACCGGGAAAAAGAAGTCGATCAGAAATCAGAAGATTCGGAAAACGAGGAAAAATCCGGCGAAGAATGACTGTAATTAAAGTAGGATTAAAGAAACACGACGGGGACGGCATAATAATCGTCTTCGTCGTTTTCTTTTTGCTTTAATTATTTTCCGCGTCACAGATTGCTATTTTCAGTTTCGTCGTTTTCCATTCATAAAAAAGATTTGTATTTGCTTGTGTTCTCGTGTATAATAGATATCGGATAAGTATAAAAAAGAAAAAACAAAAAATATCTAAGTTTACGGAGATATGATTTATGAACAAGGAATTTGAGCGGAATATATCGAATATATTGGATGCGGTAACCCTAGGGCATCAAATGGGTCAGTGGAGCGAGCGCCGCTGGTGGGGACATAAACTCGACGGCAAAGATAAAGTTCAAAATGAGATGACCGCCGAAACGCTTGCGGATAAATCGGAGATGGCCGCCCTTGTCGAAAATCCGCCGTTTATCTCGACGCCCGGTTGGGGACCTACCGGTTTTGCGGACAATATACCGCATATACTGGGGCTCGTGAAAGAATACCGGAGACACGGGGTTTTGACTCCGGAGCGCTTCCGGGATTTTTTGCTGGATTCAAGAGACTGGCTGCTGCCGCAGGGAGTGGGGCGCTCCTGCCTTGAACTGATGGCCGAGGGCATGAACCCGCGCATAGCCGGATTATACGCCTCTTCGGTAGTATCGGGGATTTGGATGTCATGGCCTGTGGGTTTATACAACGCCGGATGTCCCGACGACGCTTACGAGGATGCGGTTTCCCTGTGCCGAACGCTGAACGGCGGAGATATTGTGGAGCTGTCCGGAGCATGGGCCGCGGCGCTGAGCGTCGCCGCCGTACCGGGCGCTATGTGGGAAGAAACGAAAAAAGCCATGATCAATAAGCTCTGCAGGCGCAATCCGAAAGCGTACGCGCTGATCATTGAATCGCTGCGTATAGGGGAGACCGCCGCCGATGACAAGGCGTTGATTTCCGCTTTGCGCGGCAAATCATTTTTCGACCGCACCTGCAAACTCGGAGGGCTCGATTGGATGCAGTCGTGCTACAGCGCGGCCGCCATGCTTGAATACGCTTTCAGGCAGCAGCCCGACTGGACGGAATTTATGCGTATCGGTCTGCAGCTGCCCGACACGCGGTTCGGCCCCATGCTGTTCTGCGGGATATATGCGGCGCTCAACGGCGCCGGCTGGCCCTCTCTCTGGAATGAATCATTGGAAAAAGTGCATAAAAACGAACGGACGGAAGCGCTTGAAGCGATTTGTTCCGCCGTCGAAATAAAACTGTGCAGCGAGAAAAAAATCGCGCACGAAGCCGCCTTTTTAGCGGGAACAGGCGAGATTGAGCACTCCGAACTCTATGACCGCATACTGGCGGGTATGCTCGCCGGGATGGCGGCAAACGCGATGGGAAGCCCGGTGGAAGACCGCGATTACCAGTGGATTACCCAGCATTACGGCGTGGTGGACAAAATACTCGATTCCGGAAAGTTTGAAACGGAGGACGATTCGGCGATGGCGTTGATGTGGGCTGACACGCTGATAGAATGCCGGGGCAGGATATATCCGGAGGATCTGGCCGCGATGTTTAAAGGGCGCATGAATCCCGAAAATTTTTATTACGATTCCAAACACGCCTACAATTTATTGATGGACGGCATTCCGCCGCACGCCTGCGGCCATTGGAACGTCGTGACCGGATCGGCTCTCATGGGGTGCAACGTCGTGGGCATGTACCATGCGTGCGATACGGACAGGGCGCGAATCGACGGGTTGGAACTGTCTTATCATTATCAGAGGGGATTCGACGTGCACGCCGCCGCCATACTCTGCGCCGCCACAGCCGAAGCTCTGAGAGACAAGGCGACGGTCGGTTCCGTCATAGAAGCCGCGATAAACGCCGCGCCGGAAAAACCGCAGAAATGTTTTGACGAATTGAGCGGCAGAAACGCGCGGGAAGTGTTCAGAAATATGATAGAAGCCGTAAAGGACGAATCCGACGTTTTAAAAGCCCGCCAAAAAATCTACGACAGCTTTTACGCGTATAACGGGCAGGACCCATGGGAAGTCGCCGCCTATATTCTCGCGGTATTCAAAGTGGCGGACGGCGACGTATGGAGGGCGGCGCTGGGCGGAACAAACATAGGGCGCGACTCCGACACGATAGCCTGTCAGGCGGCGCTGTTGTCCGCTTGCATGTCCGGTATGAAAGGCGTGCCGGATTCTTTCTTGTCGATGTATGACGACAAAAAAATGGCGCGCTGCCAAAGCGTCTCTTTGGAAATTACTTTATTGGTGCGCGAAAAGTGCGCGCATGTACTCCGCAATTTTGAAAAAATATGTAAAAATATTCACAATTCCATGATATAATGTTTAATCAATATCGGTAGATGGACGATTATCATGAGAGAGGTATGAAAATATGGGAAACAAAAATCTTGATTACAATGAATACGTCGAAATAGCGGAAGGCATATATTGGGTGGGCTTTTCAGACATCAACGCCGGTTTTCATTGCAACCCCTATCTTATCACGGACGGGGGCGAGGCGGTGCTGATCGACAGCGGAAGCCGAAACGATTTCAGCACGGTCATGCTGAAAATCATGCGGACCGGAACCGATCCCCGAAACATAAAACGGCTCATATACCAGCATTTCGACCCTGATCTGTGCGGAAATATCCCGCATATGGAGGCATTGATCAACAATGAAGAGTTGAAAATCCTTTCGCACAAGGATAATAATACATTTATCCACTACTATTCGACAAAGACGCCCAAGGAATGCATCGAGCAGCTGAACTTTACCTACCGTTTTTCGAGCGGACGGGAGTTGAAATTCATACGGATTCCCTTTGCTCATTCAAGCGGGAGTTTTGTCACGTATGATACCAAAACAAAGGTGTTGTTCACCGGCGACCTTTTTGGAAGTTATGATGCAAACTGGAACCTGTATTCTTCGGTCGCCGAAAGATGCGCAGACTGTCCGACGCATGAGATCTGCCCCATTACAAAAAAACAATGCCAAATCAGGTGCATAAAAAATTTTCACAAGGTCGCCATGCCGTCCACGAAAGCGCTGCGTTACGCGCTGAAACAGATTGAAGGCCTGGATATATCAAATATCGCGCCGCAGCATGGCAGCCTGCTCCATACCCCGGTAATACGGAAAATCGTGACAGACCGTCTGAATGCGCTTGAGGGGGTCGGCATTGATCATTTTCTCGGGGAGAGTAATTTATGAAAACGAATAACAAAAAACCGGCGGTATTTGATTTAAATTCGGCGATAACAACCTCTGACGACGAATTGAGGATGAGGCTGGATTATTTTGCCGACCAGACCGACAATGAAATTCAAAATCATTTGGTAGCCGAGCTGACGGCCAGATATGCGGACGTATCAAAGCAGCTGGACGACAAGAACGAACAATTGAGAAAATACAGCGCGCATTTGGAAGAATTGGTTCAGGAAAAGGTGAGGGAAATCTCCGCTTCACAGATCGCAGCCATACACGCGCTGGTAAAAGCCGCGGAGTCGCGCGATGACGACACGGGCGCGCATATCGAGCGAACCTCGTCGTTTTGCAAACTGATTGCGGAAAAATTATATGAAGCGGGAAAATATACGGAAGTGATCGACGGGGCATACATTGAAAACATCTCAAAGGCAAGCCCGTTGCACGACATCGGCAAGGTCGGGATCAAGGACGCGATATTGCTGAAACCCGACCGCCTGAACACCGAAGAATTTGCAATCATGAAAACCCACGTAAATATCGGGTATGCGACATTGGCCAGCGCCCAGGCGATGTATCCCGGCAATGTTTTTTTGAAGATCGGCACCGAGATAGCCAAATATCATCACGAAAAATGGAACGGCGGCGGATATATGCTCGGTCTGGCGGGGGATGACATCCCCTTGTCCGCGCGGATTATGGCTTTGTCCGACGTATACGATGCCCTGCGTTCAAAACGCGTATACAAGGAAGGATTTTCACACGAGAAAGCCGGCGATATCATAACAGAAGGCCGGGGAAGTCATTTCGACCCCGCAATAGCGGACATATTTACGGCGCATCATACATTGTTTGAGGAAATATATGACCGCTTATCCGGCTGATACAGATAAAATCAACGGGATAAAAAAAATTTGACAAATTACAAAAATAACGTTGAAATTCCGTATGGTTTGTAGTATAATAATATATTATAAAAAACTGCTGTCAATAACTTCAGAAAAATAGTGTGTTGGAGGTGTGCTGTGAAAAAAAGTATACCCACAAATATACCGATGCCTAAAACGGAAAAACCGCATGAAACGGACGATCTTATGAAAAATATGATCGAATCGAATCCGCATATGAATATACTGTTTGACTGCGATTTCATGGTACTCGACTGCAATCCCGCGGCCTTTCGTTTTATGGGGTTTGAGTCAAAGGAAGATATGCTTTCCAAATTCGCAAAGCACGACGAAAATGAAAATATCATGCCGGTCATTCCGGATCTCCTCTCGGACGGATGGGGTTCCACACTATTGGTGGACAGGCTCATAACCGCCGCGAAAGCGGGATTCAAAAAATTTAACATCGAATTGATCATCAGCGGGGCAATGCGGAATTTAGGCGTGGAATTCAAAAAAATCCCATATAAAAACAGTTTTGTCATTATGAGTTACATATATGATATGACCGAAATGCGCAAACGCGAAATAGAGCTGATCCGGGCGCGCAACCTCAACGAGCTTCAGCTTGCGAAGTTGAACCTGATGGTCAAAGCGGCGAAAATCGGCCTTTGGGATATGGAGGTCGTACCCCACGACCCGCTAAACCCGGCGAACCCGTTTATTTACTCAAACGAATTCAGGCATATGCTGGGATACTCCGGCGGGGGCGATTTCCCGGACATACTGAACAGCTGGATCGGCACTTTGCATCCCGAAGATAAAGAAAAAACCCTTGAGGCTTTCAAAAACCATTTGTCCGACAAAACCGGGAAGACCCCTTACAACATCGAATACCGGCTGCTCAAAAAAGACGGCGAATACACATATTACCGCGCTTCCGGCGAAACTATCCGCGATAACGACGGCAACGCCGTCCGGGTCGCGGGCGCGCTTGTGGATATAACCGAAACAAAAAATATTATTCTTGACACGGAAAGGCACCGCATAGAAGCCGAAGCGGCAAGCAAGGCGAAAAGCGCTTTTCTCAGTACGATGAGCCATGAAATCCGCACGCCCATGAACGCCATAATAGGAATGACGGCAATCGGCAAAAAAGCGCAGGACATACAAAAAGCCTATGAAGCCCTGAATAAAATCGACGGGGCGTCAAAACACCTTCTCGGGGTGATAAACGATATACTCGATATGTCAAAAATCGAAGCGGAGAAATTCGATTTGTCCCCGGTCAGTTTTGACTTTGAAAAAATGCTGCAGAAAGTCGCCGATGTCATGAGCTTCCGCATAGACGAACGCCGGCAAAATTTTTACGTGAATATCGGAAAGGAAATACCGCGCATTTTGATCGGCGACGACCAGAGGCTGGCGCAGGTCATAGCCAATCTTTTGTCCAACGCCGCAAAATTCACGCCGGAAAAAGGGACGATACACCTTGATTCGCGCTTTATAGCCGAGGAAAACGGCATCTGCCGTCTGCAAATAAGCGTCGAAGACACGGGAATAGGGATCACAAACGAACAAAAAGAGCGGTTGTTCAAAAAATTTGAACAGGCTGAGGCCGGTACATCGCGCAAGTACGGCGGAACGGGGCTCGGCCTCGCGATTTCAAAACGCATAGTGGAACTTATGGACGGCGAAATATGGGTGGAATCGGAACCGGGAAACGGTTCTAAATTTATCTTCACGGTTTCGCTCAAACGCGGCTCCGACGATAAAGTATTGCTGCTCCCAAGCGGCGTCAACTGGAAAAATATACGCATTTTCGTGGTGGACGACGATGTGGCCGTTCGCGAGTTTTTCACGGCCCTTTCCGAAACCTGGGGCATTCCCTGTACGGTCACTGCCGACGCGGAAGAAGCCGTCAAAAAATTGGAGCGCGGCGATAATTATGACATCCACTTTATCGACTGGAACCTGCCCGGTATGAACGGGATCGATTTTGCCCGGAAAATTCAGGCGAAATCATCGCGAAATTCGATTGTCACCATTTTTTCGTCGACGGACTGGAATGTCATAGAAGATGAGGCGCGGGAAGCGGGCGTGGTCAAGTTTCTTCCGAAACCGCTGTTTCCTTCGATGATCGTCGACATGATAAACGAATGTATAGGTATCGACAATGTAAAGGAACAAAATGAAAAAGTCGACTACAAGGACAATTTCGCAAACAATACGATATTGCTTGCGGAGGATGTGGAAATAAACCGCGAAATCGTTCTTACTTTGCTTGAACCTACGAAATTGAATATAGAATGCGCGGAAAACGGCGAACAAGCGCTGCGGATGTTTTCCGCGGCGCCGGATAAGTACGACGTCGTATTTATGGATGTCCAGATGCCCGAAATGGACGGGTATGAAGCCACGCGCGCGATCCGTGCCCTTGATATCCCGAAGGCGAAATCGATACCGATCATCGCCATGACGGCGAATGTATTCCGCGACGACATAGAAAAATGCTTTGAAGCGGGAATGAACGACCATCTCGGCAAACCGCTTGACTTCGGCGAGGTTTTGGCCATACTCCGCAAGTATTTGATAAAATAATAAAAAGAGGAGGATAATGAATTTGGTAAAAAAAGCTAAATTATTCGCGGCTGTAATATCCGTCATTTTGTGCATATCGTATATGCCGCCGCCCGCGCGGGCGGCAGACAGCGCGGAACTGCCTGCAATCAAGGTCGCCATGAGCGACGATCAGTCGATTATCATCGAACGCATATTGTATGAGGGGTTAAAACGGTCGGGCTATCAAATGGTTTCCCGCGTTACGGGCATGCTCACCGCCTCCGTCGACACAAATTACGGCGACGCCGCGATTTTGTCGCTTCAAGTGGACGGCTGGGATTCACAATATGAAAATCTGCTGAAAGTGCCCGTGGTTATAAGCCATGTGGAATTTACGGCTTATGTGCGCAGCGAAGATACATATACGTTTTCCGACTGGGGCGATATGGCCGGACTGCGGGTGGGCTACCGGCTGCAAAACGCGTATGTGGCAAACAACGTCTGGCGGGCGAACGCCGGCGGGCTTGTCGAAGTAAATACGCTGGGTGAGCTGTGGGGTTTATTGCTCAGCGGCAAAGCCGACGTAGTGGTCGCCCCGCGCATGAACCATTATGAACACAGGTTTCCGCAAGGCGTGAGGAGGGCGAACGTACTCGAGGGGCTGCCCTGCTACAACTATGTGAACAAAAATTACGCCCATCTGATCCCCGTCCTTGAAAAAGCGTACCGGGAAATGTATGACGACGGCACTATGGCGCTGATCAACGACGGCAAAAACGTACCCGGCAGCACGCAAACCATTCTGCATATAAACTCATATAACGATCAGAGCGCGCATGAACGCAGCCAAATGGAGGCCATCCGCCAAAACCTTGACGCAGATACCGCGCTCGAATACCGCAGTTTTAACTTGAACATGAACGAACTCCACAGCCAAGTCAGTTTCAACACCGTCGTCTCCGATTTTATCCGCACCGATTTTGTTTCGCGTTCACCCGATTTGATTATCGCTTCCGGGAACGACGCGCTTGAATTTGTGCTGAACAATTACTATTTGCTCTTCCCCAAGGCGCCGGTTGTCTTTTTCGGCGTCTGGGGGATGGAAGCCTCCATGCTGTGGGGCCATGAAGAACACATCACCGGCGTTTCCGAAACGGTCGGTTTTTCCGAAACGGTTTCGGAGATGCTTCGCTTATACCCCAAAACCCGCCGGATCTTTATTTTAAACGACTACACTCTCGCCAAAAGCATAAAACTGCGTGAGGAGATTCAAAAAGCCATGGAATCGAGCGATTTCCCCGTGGAATTCATATTCAGCGAAAACAAGCCGTTTGCCGGCGTGTTGGAAGACATACGCGGTTTCGGCTCTGATGCGCTCGTTTTGATAGGGGATTATCTTGCCGACGGCGACAGTGTGTTTTATTCGGGGGCGGATGTGGTAAGACAAGTTTGCGAGGCGTCCGGAAATCCGGTTTTTTGCCTGACCGCCTCATATATAGGATACGGAACGCTGGGCGGACTGATTGCCGGAACCGACCTCCAGAGCGCCATGGTCGCTTCCATAACCGCGGAAATATTAAAGGGGAAGTCTCCTTCGGATATCCCGGTCGTTTACGATTCCGCGTCTTTTAATCAGTGGCAGTTTGACTATGAAACGGCAAAAAAATTCAATATCGATCTGAAGGCCCTGCCGGAAGGCCATGTTCCCGTCAACCGCGTGCTGCCCATATGGGAATCCAATCCGCGCGAGTTCAATTTGATGCTGATGGTGGGGATATTGTTTTTGTTGATTATCGGCGGCCTTATCGTATTAGTCAGGATACTTGCGAAAAAACAAAAAGCGGAATTGGAGAAAGTCCAGGCTGAAACCGTGGCCGAAGTGATGCTTTCAAGCGCGAGATACGCCAATAAAATCCAGCAGAACCTTCTTCCGCCGGACAATGTGTTTGAAAAGGCCTTTTCGGATTATTCGGTCATATGGAATCCGCGCGACATCGTGGGCGGCGATATATACTGGGTCAAAAATTTCGATAAAGGCGCCGTTCTCTGCGTATGCGACTGCACCGGGCACGGAACTCCGGGAGCGCTGCTCACAATGCTTGTGGCGAGCACTTTTGAAACCTTGATTTCGGAAGACAACTGTTCTGATACGGCGCAGATACTGCATATGCTCGACCAAAGGCTCGCTTCCGTGCTCAACGCGAAAAACGACGACGGCGAAAAAATCAGCATGGAAATAAACGACGGCTGTGACATTGTCGTGATGTTTATCGCAAATGACGGCGGCATTTCAATGTCGGCGGGGAACATCAACGTGCTGGTCTGCGACGGCAATGGGGTCAAGAGGTACAAAGGGCAGCATATTTTTGTCGGCGAGGGCAAATTAAAAAACAAGGAAGAAATCGAAATCGTCGGCATTCCGTTTCATCCCGACAACAAGTTTTACATAGCGTCGGACGGGTTGTCCGACCAAATCGGCGGCGAATACAAGAAACAATTCGGCTTCAGGGAATTGGAACAGATTATTCTTGAAAACCACCGCGAAAAACAAGAGGTCATATCCGGCAAGATATGGAACTCTTTCGAGAAATACCGGGGCGAGGAACCAAGGCGGGACGATTTTGAATTGATTACTTTTAAACTCAATGCGCAAGTTATATAATTGCCTTAAAATATGAGGAGGGATGAGTGCAAATTATGCTCGATATGAAAAAATATAACGAAATAATGGAAAAACTGAACATAAAAGTGATATACAGCGGGCCCATGTGGGAAGACGGGATAAAAGGCCTCGCCGAAATGGTCAAGACCCATTTATCGCACGACCAGTTGACGGGAAACGCGTCGAAAGCTGTTTTTTCCGTGTTTGTGGAACAGGTTACGAACATGCTGATGTATTCCGCGGAAAAGAAGCAGTATTCCCAGCCGCCGGACTATAAAATTTTCGACGTGTCAATGGGTACGGTGATAATGGGCAACAGAACGGACAAAAGGGACACATTTTTCGTTCAGACAAAAAATGCCGTAAAAGATGAAAATGTAGGATTTTTGACAAAGAAGTTGGATTATTTGAACACTCTCGACAAAAAAGAGTTGCGGCAGCTTTACAGGGAAATGGTGCGAAACGATAACAGCGACAATCCGGAGAGCCAGGGGGCGGGACTTGGGTTGATTGAGATCGCAAGGCGGGCGACGGCGCCGCTTGGATATGCGTTTGAACCGATTTCCGAAGGCATGTCTTTTTTCACGCTTTATGTAGAAATTACGCAGGAAGGAGTTTAATTTATGGCTTTCAGATTAGAAAGGGAAAAAACGAAAACGACGCCGTATATACTCATCGACGAAAAAAGGGGATATATGCGTTTTGAGGGAGAGAGTTACCTTGAGGATATAGTCGGTTTTTTCAAGGAAATAAACGAATGGCTTCAAATATATCTGACTTCCGATTTCGATGAACTTACTTTTGACTGCGCGTTGAAATACTTCAACAGCTCGACAACCAAGCAGATATATAACATCCTCAGGCTCATGGACGCAAACGCAGCCGGCAAAAAAGTGACTGTCAATTGGATCGTCGGCGACAAAGACGACGATATGCTGATAGAGTGCGGCGAGGATTATCAGGACGACATGAAAAATCTGCGCTTTAACATCATAATAGACAACTAACCGCTGATATGCGTAAGTGAAAAAATCTTGGACTATTTTTAAAATTCGGAGGCGTTATGAGCGGAGATATAATTCCATATGTCGATAAAATAATTTCAATGATTGAAAAGGCGCGGCAAAATGCTTTGCAAAGCGTAAACGCCGAGCTTATTAGACTTTACTGGAATGTCGGAGAATATTTAAGTAACGAAAGCGTGAAGGCAGCACATGGCGATTCGTTTATTGATGCGACCGCCGAATATATAAAAGCGAATTGCCCCGACATAAAAGGATTCACGCGCCGCGGGCTTTATCGGATGCGACAATTTTATGAAACATACAGAGATAACGAATTTGTGTCACCACTGGTGACACAAATTAGCTGGACGAATCATCTGTTGATTCTTTCCGGCACAAAGACGATCGAGGAAAAGGAATTTTACATTGCCCTGTGCATAAAAGAAAAATATAGCAAACGCGAACTGGAACGCCAAATAAGCAGCGCGTATTATCAACGCTACATGCTCTCATCAAATACGCTTGCTCCGAGTGAAGCCCTGCACAATGAAAACATTCGCTTCCTTGACAGTTATGTGTTGGAATTTCTTGACTTGCCGGACAAACATTCGGAGAATGATCTAAAGCGGGCAATCGTTCAAAATCTGAAAAAATTTATTCTTGAAGTCGGAAAAGATTTTAGTTTCATGGGCGAAGAATATCGTGTGCAGGTTGCCAATTCAGATTTTTATATTGACCTGTTATTTTATCATCGCGATTTGTCTTGCCTTGTGGCGTTTGAATTAAAAATTGATACATTCAAGCCGGAATATTTGGGTAAAATGAACTTTTATCTTGAAGCTCTTGACCGCGAACATAAAAAGCCGAATGAAAATCCGAGCATCGGCATCATTTTATGCGCGGGCAAAGAAGATGAAATTGTCGAGTTCGCTATGAGCCGTAGCCTTTCGCCAACGATGGTTGCGGAGTATTCCTTGAAATTAATTGATAAAAAATTATTGGAACAAAAATTGAGAGAGTTTAAAGGACTATTAAAGGCTGAAAATGAATTATAATAAAAAGGCTGTTAGATTTCACATTATGCCCATCTAAAAGGAGATATATCATAATGAGTTACAAAATCGGGTCATTTAATATTGAAAGCAAACAACACTCAGCCGGTGAAATCGGCAGGGATCTGTTTGGTGTAATATACGATGTTATCCGTGATGAAGATCTCGACATATTTGCGCTCCAGGAAGTGCTGAAACAATCAGAATTTGATTCAATAAAAAGAAATTTACCGTTAGGCTGGACAGGTTGTTTTGCCAATTCCGGCAAAGGGGTACACAGTAGATATGGGTTTGCCTTCTTTTGGAATGAATATCGGTTCAAAGAGTGTTCAAGAGATAAATTACCGCAAATATTAGACTATTATAAATCCGAGACGCATTTGAACAGAGAACCGTTTTTTGGAAGATTTGTTCCCATAGGAATCGGTGCATTTCGTGAATATAGATTAATTAACATACACTTGACTTCAGGCGATTCTCAGCAAAAGAAAATAGAATGTGAAACTGTTTTTGGAAAAATATATAACGAGGCGGACACCCACAGATTCGGAAATAATAAACCCGCTGTCACGGTTGTTCTGGGGGATTTTAACTATTGCATGTCGGATTGCCATTCCATAGCAGCAGGTGTCAGCGAATCAAAGGGGTATCCATATGTAACGACGATACTCAATAACATGACGCACATAAACGATTCCCAAAAAGGGTACAACAGCAGCCTGGATCACTTCAGTTATGACGAAACCAAGTATTCAGACAATATAGTCGATTTTTTCTGCATAGATGCAGTCGCCAAATACTTCGGCGGAAATTTTGAAAACTATAAAGAAAAAATTTC
>Ga0123356_10002501_pt1 | contig 19623 bp, 13 predicted proteins | sample TergutEmb28metaG_2_FD_92546 | JGI IMG/M metagenome (GOLD analysis project Ga0123356, IMG submission 92546) | Embiratermes neotenicus P3 segment gut microbial communities from Petit-Saut dam, French Guiana - Emb289 P3 | ecosystem: Host-associated > Arthropoda: Insects > Digestive system > Gut ...
ACAGAGTTTCACAGAGTGTCTCCGATTATTCGTATTCTTTATTAAACCTTCATGATATATATATTAACATAAAGATATGAAGGTTTAAGAGAGAGTGCTAATTAACAAAAACACTCTGTGAAAATCTGTGGTTAAATATTCTTATATCTTCCTTGATCCCGGTTTAACAACAGGGATTCCCTGTTTGCATAAGTCGCAATCCGCGGCGTCCCAATTGTTAGCTGATAGTTTGGCGGCGGGATAAAAAGGCCAGGGGATATCCTGGGTATTATCGGCGCGTCTGTCTACAATGCAGGTCAGAGCCGCTACTTTTGCTCCTGTAGATTCAATCGCCGCCGCACATTCCATCGAGGATTTTCCGGTGGTAACGACATCTTCAACAATTAAAACATTTTGTCCCGGTAAAAGCTCAAATCCGCGGCGTAATGTCATGATGCCGTTTTCATCTCTTTCTGTAAAAATCGATTGTAAACCAAGCTGTCTTGCAACTTCCCAGGCGGCAATTATTCCGCCCATTGCAGGCCCAACGATAATATCAATTTTTAACTTGCCGGAATTAATATCTTCCTTTATTTTTGAAACAACAAATTCAAAAACAGACTGTGTTTTATCCGGATACTGTAATAACTTAGCGCACTGAAAATATTTATCAGAATGTCTCCCCGAACTAAGCAAAAAATGCCCTTCAAGCATTGCTCCCGATTCCCGTAATAAATTAATTACTTTTTCCATAACATCTTCCTTATTTTTACCACAGAGTTTCACAGATTGTCTCTGATAACTTGTAATCTTTTCTAATCATACAAAATAAATATAATACGAATGAATATGTATGTTTAGAGGGAGTATCAAACTACATCCATAACTCTGTGAAACTCTGTGGTTAATATTCTTCATTTTTTTATCAATATTTGCCTTTAATAGATATATCACTAACGGTTTGTATTTTGTTGTCTGTCATGTAATTGTGTAAACCGTTGATTATATCTGTCATTGAATGGGGATTGGCGAAGGTTGCAGAACCTACCTGAATTGCGCTGGATCCAGCCATTAAAAATTCAAGAGCATCATTTGTCGTTGTTATTCCTCCAATGCCAATTATGGGTACAAGAGCTTTAGAGTCTTTTAATGAATCGAATAATTCCCAAATCATTCGAAGCGCTATTGGTTTTATTGCGGGACCTGAAAGACCGGCGGTTATATTATTAAAAACAGGTTTACGGTTAAGAACATCAATCGCCATGGCTTTAAATGTATTTACAAGGGAAAGAGCGTCCGCTCCGGCTTTTACACAGGCATGAGCGACAGAAGCGATGGACGGAGCGTTAGGTGAAAGTTTTACTATAAGTGGTTTATGAGTACATACCCTGCGTACAGCGGAAACAAGGGCTGCGGCGGTTCCGGGATCAAGGCCAAACGCCATTCCGCCTATTTTTACATTTGGACAGGATATATTCAATTCTATCATATCAACAGAAGAAGCGTTAAGAAGTTCAGCTCCTCTGACATATTCATTGGATTCACCGCCGGAAAGATTGGCTATTATTATAGGTCCAAGGTGACTAAGGTAAGGTAAGTCTTTCTCAATAAAATCATGAATGCCGTCATTTTCAAGGCCGATTGAATTTAATAATCCCGAGGCTGTTTCCCATAGACGAATCCCGGGATTACCGGGACGCGGCACCATTGTAAGTCCATTTGTACAGATTCCGCCAAGAAGTGATATATCAAAAAGTTCAGAGTATTCCCTGCCATTGCCGAATGTACCAGAGGCGGCGATAACAGGATTCCTGAAATTCGCACCCGCGATATTTACGGACATATTAATACTGGCTTCGTTTATTCTTTCAAAATTAGTTTCAAACATCGAATACTATCTCCCCAGCTGGAAAAATCGGGCCATCTTTGCAGCAACGGCGTTTACCATTCACTGCGGAAATGGTACATCCAAGGCAGGCTCCTATTCCGCACGCGAATCTGCTCTCCATCGAAAGGTAACATGGAATATTATAAGCTTCACATTTCTTTTTTAATGCGTTCATCATTGGCATAGGACCGCAGCCGAATATAGCGTCATAACTTTCCGGTTCTAAAATGAAATCTACAATTTTACCAATAAGAGCGTTTCTTCCGTCTTCTGATGTAATAATTATTTTTCTCGCTTTTGTACCGCAGCCAAGAATGGCGTCTTCTTCTTCCTTCTCGCGAAAACCCTGTCTGAAACCGGCATAAAAATGAAATTGAAGGTCTGGTTTTTCCGCTATAAGAGCAGCAAGCGGAGCGACCCCGGCGCTTCCGCCGACAAGCGCGATATTTACATTATCCCCAAGAAAATCTGACCAGCAATTACCAAATGGACCCGCGAGTTGTACTTTCTCGCCGGTATAAAGTTGTGAAAGTTCCTGTGTTCCCTTGCCTCTCCTTGATATTAAAAATTTAACAGTCTTTTGTTCGGGATTGTATTCAAAAATACTTATTGGCCGCGGCAGAAAAACAGAAGAACGCAATGGCTTTAACATGAAAAATTGTCCAGCTTTTGGAGGTTTATGATCCCAAATAAACTGTAAAACAAAATATTCATCGTTGATGGAAGTGTTACTAAAAAGCTCACATATAACGCTGCAACTCATGATAAAATCTCCAAATAAATATTTACTGATATAATTATAACGCGTTTTTTATTTCGTCACGCATCTTTATGGCTGCTGAACGAGCGGCATTCGCTGCGAAAACATTATCCGCGTTTTCGGCGTTCGCTTCTTTCTGCCAGGCAGTAATAATTGAGCGGGAAGCGTTTACAACACCTCCGTTGCCGTCTTTTAAAAGAATGGCTACATCCTGCGCTCCTCCGCCCTGAGCGCCATAACCTGGTATTAAGAAAAAAAGGTCAGGATAAAATTGTCTTAACTCTGATGCTTCTTCTCTTTCTGTACAACCGACTACAACTCCGAATATACCATAACCATAACTTCCCATGTTATTTTTGGCAAGCTCTGTCATCTTATTTCCTACGATATGATAAACTCTTTGCTTTTTACCCATACCTGAAAAATCATCCGAGAGAGTCAAATACTGAAAGTCTTTCATTCCGGAATTGCTTGTTCTCATTAAAACAAAAGCTCCCTTGCCAAGGTTACGGGCTTCATTTAACCATGGTTCTATTGAATCCATCCCCATATATGGGCTTATTGTAACAAAATCAGCGCTAAAATCCCCGGAATAATGCGCTTTTACATAACGTAAAGCCGTATCCGCTATATCTCCCCGTTTAATATCCGCTATTACAAGAGCGCTTTTACTTTTTATATATTTTAAAGTCTCACTATAAACCTTTAATCCCTCAATCCCCATTTCCTCATAATAAGCAATCTGCACCTTAAAACAGGCTACAACATCATAAGTCGCATCTATTAACGCCTTATTAAACCCAAGTACCGCCTGTGCATCATTCAATGCTTTGCTTCTTTCCCTGCCAGGCACATACTCCACCGAAGTATCCAACCCCAAACAAACATGCCCTTTAACCCCAACCGCCTCATACAACTTATCAATACAATACTTCATTTAATTCTCCCTTTTTTATAGTGACTAGTGTGTAGTGTGTAGTTACTAGTGTGTAGTGACTAGTTACTAGTTACTAGTTACTAGGTAATCATTTCACACTTCAGACTAAACACTTCACACTAAACACTATTCACTAGTCATTAGTCATTAGTCACTAGTCACTAGTCACTAGTCACTATCTAAAATCTCCTGCGGAGATTATTTCATCGCAGTATTCACATCTGTAAGTTCGTGTTTCAGAATTTTCAAGATGGAAAATATGGGTTATGTATTTTTCTGTAGAACTGATACAGCGGGGGTTTTTACACATAAGCACATTTTCTACTTTTTCAGGAAGCTGCAGTTTTATTTTTTTTGTTACTTTTTCATTTTCGATAATATTTACGGTAATGTTTGGATCAATAAGACCAAGTATATCAAGGTTGATGGAAATAGTATTATCAATTTTTATTATATCTTTTTTTCCGCTTCTGGATGAAGTGGCATTAGAAACAAACGCAATTGTATAAGGAACCTTATCAAGGCGCAGCCAGTTATAAATTCGAATACCAAGACCCGCTTTTATATGATCAATAACAATCCCATTTTTAATCTCTTCGATATTTAACATTGTATCTCCATATTTAAGAATTGTCCGAAAAGAATTATAACCACAGAGGACACAGAGTTACACAGAGGTTTTGGTTCGAAAAGTTTTCTTTCTTCTCCGTGAAACTCCGTGTACTCCGTGGTAAAATTTTTAATATTATTTATCATGTATTTACTCCAAGGATGGAGGCGAGGAGGGCCATGCGGATGTACATGCCGTATTTGGCTTGCTTGAAATAGGCGGCCCTTGGGTCGGAATCGATCTCTATAGCAATTTCGTTAACGCGGGGCAGGGGATGAAGGACGATTAGTTTTTCCCTGCCGGCGGACATTTTATCACTGTTTAAAACATATGTATCTTTAAGGCGGATGTAATCGTCTTCGTTAAAAAACCTTTCCCTTTGAACTCTGGTCATATAAAGGACATCCAGTTCGGGCATGGATTTTTCAAGATTTTCATTTTCTATAAAATCTACATTTTGTTTTATTAAACTATTTTTTATATAGTCGGGAAGGATAAGTTCCTTAGGGGAGATAAAAATCATCCTGATAGATTTATACCGGGCAAGAGCCTTAGCTAATGAATGAACAGTACGGCCGAATTTAAGGTCACCGCAAAAACCGACAGTTATGTTTTCGATTTTTCCAAGTAAAAGTTTGATGGAAAGAAGGTCTGTAAGGGTTTGGGTGGGATGATGAAGCCCGCCGTCTCCGGCGTTAATAACTGGTACGGATGAAAAACGGGAAGCCAATAGAGCGGAACCTTCTTTTGGGCTGCGCATGACGATAGTATCAGCATAACTTGAAGCCATTCTGATAGTATCAGCCAGACTTTCCCCTTTTGCGGCAGAACTGGAGCCACTTTCGGCGAATCCAAGGTTATTTCCACCCAAACGGAGCATGGCAGCCTCGAAACTTAGGCGGGTTCTGGTGCTTGGTTCAAAGAAAAGTGAGGCAAGAAGCTTACCACGACAGCTATCCCGCAGGTATTTATCGTTTTTTTCTATGTTCTCAGCTAATATAAACAGTGATTCCATCTCGTCAAGGGAAAAATCATCGGGTTCTATCAGGGATCGACCTGTTAATTGGGACATAACCCCCCCATGTTTTGACTGAATTTTCTTGAAAAAATTATTTTATACATTATAATATATTATATAGGGTAATATATTCTGTGTAAATAATGTCTTTATGGGAATTTAAATAAAAAAGACATAAAGGGAGATTCTATGACTAAAAAATACCTGTTTTTCTTTGTTTTACTGATTTTCTTTTGTGGATCGCTTTGGGCGGCTGGAGGAAGAGAACAAAATGAGTCCAGAACGGCTGAAGACCCGTCCGGAATTACAGATTCAATGGATACATCAGACAAGACACCAGGTAGATATAATTTTTATCTGGAAGCGACTGACAGAGCCGGGAATGTTACGCGCTACGGACCTGAAAATATAAATATAGATCCTGAAACTGATCTTCCAAGAGTTACGATAGTTAACCCGTTACCGTATATGCGCGTTCAGGGAAATATGCATATTGTTGGTCTTGCTGTTGATGACGACGGTATAGAAAAGGTAGAACTCGCGATTCATAGAGGAATTGACGGCAGAGGCGAAGAGGTCGCCCGTTTTACAGCGGAAGGAAAAGAATACTGGTCTTATTTTTTAGATACGACAGACACCGAAATTTGGACTGACGGTGATTATACCATAACGGCGTGGGCTACAGATATAAATGGTCTATCGGGAATCTCTGAAAGATTCCAGCCAAGACAGCATAAAATAGCGACAGTTCACTGGAGACTTGACAGAAGAAAACCAGTTACACTAATAACAAGCCACGAAGTAGGAGCGCTTGTTTCAGGTAACGTAAGACTGCGCGGTACTGTTACCGATGGCAATGGAATTGACTCTCTTAGTTATTCAATTGACGGCGGTAACCGCTATATAAATACAAGAGCTAACCTTGACAGAAGAACCGGTGAATACCACTGGGATATAAATATTAATACAAGACAATTTGAAGACGGACCTGCTGTTATATGGTTCCAGGCACGGGACGGAAACGGCAGCATCGGGACGGCTGCTCATTTATTATTTGTCAACAATACCGGTCCTGATGTAAGAATTGTGTATCCGGAAAATAACACAACAGTAAGCGGTGTATTTTCCATTGCCGGATTCGCACAGCATCCTGTAGGCCTTAAAAGCGTTACATGGAAAGCGGGTAATGTTGCTAGCGGAGAATTTGAATTACTGCCTGGAAATCATTGGTGGTCAACAGATGTAGATATCCGGGGACAAAGACTCAGCAATATAGAGATTGAAATCCGCGCGGAAGATATTTCCGGGAATGTAACTGTAAGAAGGCAGAGATACAGAGTAGATCAAAACGCAGCTTTACCAACAGTTACGCTTATAGAACCTGGTCCGGGATCAATTCCTTCCGGAACCCCTCTTGTCGTAAGAGGTAACGCAAAAGATAATATCGCTGTAGAATCAATTTTTTATTCGATAAACGGAGGTATGGCTGTAGAAATACCCTGTAATGGTTATTTCCAGTTCCAGATACCAAATATTCCTGACGGAACAAATAATCTTGAAGTCTGGGCAAAAAATGTAAATGGCGTTGTTGGTCCTAAAGTACTGGTAAGAGGTATCTCGGTACTCGGTACAGTTCCGGCTCCTAATATTACATCATTTACAACGACTGTAGGAAGAACAACAAATGTAAATACATTCTTTACAGGAATTACGATAAAACCGGAACCCAGAATGACAATGCAGATTTCTCTAAGAGCGAGCGCCGCTCCGTCAGCAGCGTCTGTAACAATTGGGAATAATGCTCCTGTTTCTGTCAGGATGACAGGATCAGGTAATATATTTTCCGCGTCTGTACCATTTCCGGAAACACTTCCGGACGGCTTAACAAAAATTGTATTAAGAGCGACAGACCGTCAGGGTAATGAATCTGTTCAGGAAGAATTTATCTTTATTAATAACGCTAATCCAATTATAGAACAGGATGTTGTTCAGGACGCAGACGGAACTGTAAGAACTGTAGACAGACAGGTATTTCCGCCGGCTCAGTTTGTATTTGAATGGATAAGACATACTGTGCTTCCGGATAGGCGAATACTTCTTAGTTCCGCCGACGATGTCCTAATGGGAATAACATCTGTACCAATAAGAAGTATCGATGTTAACGGAGCTGGAGCGAATAATGTTCATGTGGTAATAGATCAACATGGACGCGTAATATTAAGAGCGACAGGCACCGGGGAAATTGGACCTTTGGTTCTTTCCATGAGAACAAGTGAAGGTCTACATTCAAGCCGTGAATTTACTTTATATTCCGATATTACTACTCCAACAATTACAATGAATAATCTAACCGCTTACGAATGGGTTCAAGCGGCAGTTCCTGTTCAATTCACTGTATCTGCAAGTAACAGAATTACAGATGTTGAATATTCAATTGATATGGGAGTAACATGGACAAGTTTTGGACCGGTCGCAAGTGAATATAACCAGAATATTGATATATCAAGAATTGATGACGGTTCTATTTATATAATGATTAAAGCGACAAATGAATCCGGTAAAAGCGCTATACATAATTTTACAGTATTAAAAGATACCAAACCCCCGCAGGCGACTATTGTTATGCCAATTACAGATGCCAGGGTAAACGGAACAATAAGAATGGCTTTTGCCATTGAGGAAAACGGCGAGCTTAATACTATTGTTTACAGAAGACCAGCTTTTGATGACAATCCTGAAATTATAAAAGAAGTTTATAACTCCGAAAACTGGGATAATAATTATATTCCAAGATTTTTTGAAGTTTTAATGGACTCTATGGAGATGCCTCTTGATAACAATATGTATTTTGTATTTACCGATAAAGCCGGAAATACAGCAACATTAAATGAATGGTCATTTATTATTGATCAGGAATCGGATATACCAATAGTGCATATTATTCTGCCTCTGGAAAACGAAGTAATCACAACAGACTTTATCGCGTCGGGTATTATGTTCGACGATGACGGAATTAAACAGATACATTGGAGAGTGGACGAAAATCCCTGGCAGATAATCGAAGCTGAATATGGTTTCTCTATTCCAATTTCCATAGCCGATCTTTCTGATAACGAACATACAATATCTGTGTTTGCAGAAGATATTTATGGTGTAACAAGCGAGCCTGTAACAAGAACAATAAGAATATCAAAATCTGAACCGGAAATTGTTTTGTCCTTGCCGCTTTTTGACACAATATTAAGGGACTCAGTTGAGTTTAAAGGAACCGCTTTTGACCGAAACGGCATAAAAGAAGTTCTTATATCAATTGATAACGGAAATACATTTAACAGAGTAAACGGAGTGTTCGGATCTGATGAAGAAAGAGTAGAATGGACATATCAGTTTAATACAAGAATTTTAAATGACGGCCCTCATGTTATATTTGTCCGCGCTGTAGACAGATACGATATTTCATCGACTTATGTAAACATGATTAACGTAGATAATACAGCTCCGGTTGTTACACTGGAAAGCCCGGCGGACGGTTCAATATCTACAGGTTTTATTTCCATAATGGGAAGAGCCCAGGATTTAAATCTGAATAATATAACAATAGAACTGCGAAGCCTTGACGGAAGGGAAATATCTCCGGCTTTAAGGACAAGAACGTTAGACGCCAGCAGTATAATAAGGGAAAATCTTGATCTTGCCGGACAGGAAGACGGACATTATAACATAGCGGTTTCTGTTACTGACAGAGCCGGAAATGTAACACGCGTTTCCAGAAACTTTGAGTTAGCGCGCCAGACTTACAAAAACTTTATAGAAATTCTGTATCCGCTGGAAAATGAATCTGTAAACGGCGAGTTTAATCTTTATGGTTATGCAGGCGGTTCAGATAAAGCAGGAATAGTAACAATAAGGATTAACGGAAGAGATTTTAACACCAGCGAAGTAGATGATTCAGGATACTTCCGGTTTAACCTAAACAGCGAAAGCCTTAATACAGGTGATAATGTAGTTACAATTCATAGCAGCTTTGGCGGAAACACTCAGGTCGCTTCCCGCGCTTATAATATTAATTACAAAGCCGATGGCCCGTGGGTAACTATAGACAGCTTTACTTTTGGAGAGTTTGCGTATAACAGACCTTATGTATTCGGTAGAGCAGGTTATACAATAAGCGATGAAGACAGAGAATTGCTTGGTGACAGAAATACCGACAGGGAAACAAGAGCATTCATCCAGGGTAAAACACTTGCATATACCGAGATTAGTTTTGATAACGGAAAAACATTTACAAGAACAAGCGGAAGACAAAACAGAAATGTAGATTACCGTTACCGCCTTGAAACAGGAGATATGCCCGAAGGAATGCATTACATGATTGTAAGGTCAACCTTCAGAAACGGCGAAACAGCGATAACAAGAATGTTAGTACAGGTTGATAAAACAGCTCCGGTTATTCGTTTAATTTCTCCGGAAATGGGCGGCAGGTATAACAAGGAAATTGTTTTCTCTGCTTCTGCTACAGACGATATAGAGCTTACAGGGCTTACCTACCACCTGCGTTTCGGCGACAAAGCAATGTATGAGATACCAGGTTTCCTGCAAGGCCTGTATTTTGAATCCACTATTCCGCCTTTTATTGGACACTTTGGTGCAGGCATACCATGGGTATTCAAAGGCGGAGCTACATATATGGATTTTGGTTTTGGTTTAAGCTTCTTTGATGATAATGTAAAAGTTCAATTACAATATGGATTTATGACACAGGATCTTCATGAATCTTTAGGTGGAGAAAAAAAACCGATACGTTTTGGTGGTCAGGTATTAGGTGTTAAGTTGCTTGCGAATGTATATTCACTGCCGTTTATATCATTACTGGGACCAGATTTTGAATGGTTGTCTGCTACATTCTCTATAGGAGCAACTTTCTCAATATTTAATGTTTTTAATCAAGAGAATCCGAATTATTCTACACCTGATAGTCCTAGATACTATACACAGAGCGGAAAACCAACATGGTTAAGCGCGTTATTACTACAGATAGAGTTCCCAAGGGTTACTTTACAAGACAGAAGATACCTGCGAACATTTAGTGTGTTTACAGAAGGTCAATTATGGTTCACGCCTACAGACGTAGACGCGGTAGCAGGTGATATTCCAATAGTTTTACCAAAAATAATTATTGGTTTAAGATTATATATTTTCTAAATTTGGAGGGAATATGTTCAAATTATTAACAAGAAGAAATCTTCTTATCGCGTTTTTGACAGTATTACTGACAATAACAGCAGTAGTAATTCTAACCACTTGTGATATGCCGGTTGGTTTAGGAACCATAGTCAATACTGATAAACCAGAAATAGGAATGCCGGATGATCCTCTTACAAACCCCGGAGCGTTTCTCAGGGGTGAAGTAACTATTCCCCTTGAAGTAAGGCAGGATTTTGGTATTGAAACTGTATATATGGTTATTACTTATATTTGTAAAGAAACAAATAAACAAGTAACAGCTGATGGTGACCCAAATGATCCAAGATATGATCCTGAAAGTCCGCAGTATAATCCTATATATATAAGAGATAATCCGCCTTTATATCTTGCTTATCAAAAAGCAAATAATGGAATTAACAGCTGGTATGTAGACATTGATACAAGAATAATGAGAGACGGAGAAATCAGAGCAGTAGTTACCGCTATAGACGTTTCCGGAAACAGGACAGTAACTACAGATATTATCTATTTTGTAAAGAACATTCCGCCGCAGATTGAATTAACATTACCAAGAATTAAAGGCGAAGGGTTTGACACTATTACACCAAGCAGTCCTGTTCTTCGCTCCGGTACAATTTTCCAGGGTAATGATTTAATGGGTATAGCTTCTGACGCTTATGGTCTCGCTCATGGTTATCCTGAAATCAGAATTTGGCCTGTAGAAGACCCGGCTTTCCCCGGCGTTATTCCAACACCTTTGGATGCTGATGGCTTCCCGTTAGATCCTCCGTGGAATATGTGGTGGACAACATTTGATGACCAGACTCCTTTAGATCATCCTTCTTACGCAAACATGGATCTTAAGGCGACTCAATTCAGGTTTCCTTTAAGAGAATTTATCAATGACGGAGGAGTATGGAGATTTCCTACTGCTGCTGATGGTGAAAACAGAAAAGATCTTCCTACTGGTTATTATAGATTCCAGATCCGCGTAAGAGATAAATTTGAAAACAGTGATTATAATGTTTATCCAAACAGGACGGATCATACTGTTTCAGAAGCTAATCTTCCAAACCAGAATAAATTTATTCAATTACAGATTATTGCGACAGAAAATCCAATAATAAGATGGGAAAGCGCGTTTGATATTTCCGGTACAAAATACGACGGCTTCCCTAATTTCTACAATGGTGCTAATGATCTTGAAGTATATTTAACGATAGACTCCGGAAACACGATTACAAAAACATTCGCAAGAGTTAGTAATACTGACTCGGTTGAATTCCTTGCTAATGATGATATTTATGTAAGCCCTGTACCTTTTATTCCAAATGGATATAAGATTACTATCCCATTTGATCAGATTCCTGATACTATTCCCGGCAATAAATCCGGAGACAAAGTACTGCATATAGAAGCGGAAGATAATCTAGGCAATAAAACTACAACAAGCAGAGGAATTGTAATTGACGTAACTCCTCCAGATTTAAACTTTATTGAACCAGATGGTTTAAATATTTTTAATGAAAGACCTATCGGTTCATTAGTAGAAAACGATTATCCAATGGTAACTGCTACAGTAACAATGCGCGGAAACGCAACAGATAACCAAAGAGTAGTAGCGATGTATTACGCTCTTGGAAAAACAGAAGTAGCGGCTGTCGGTAATGACCCGAACGCAACTGGATGGATAGATACAGGACTTGGTACAATTGATGGACCTATTACTTCGCATCCTAATAGCGGAGGAATAGAAAATATTCATATGAACTGGAATGGTACATTATCAAGCTGGACTTTACGCTTTAATGATATAACAGAACTTAATTTTGGAGCTCAACCGGCAACGGGAAATTATTTTGTAACAGGACATAGCGGAAATGGTCTTCCTATAGAAAATCCAAATCCATTTTTATGGATACTGCCGATTAAATTTAAAGTAGTAGATATTGCAGGTAATATACTTATCCGCGAAATCAGAATGATTATAGACCCGGATGCAGATTCTCCAAAGGTAGAAGTTAACAGTCATACCAATGACCAGATTGTTGGAGGTTCTGTACGCGTAAGCGGTATTGCTATAGATAATGACTGGGTTCATAGCATCTGGTACAGAATAGTGGATCACGATAGATATCCGAATCCACCGCCTGATGGATGGGGTTCTGGAGCTGAACCTGCTAATAAGGGTGATTGGAACAAAGAAGAAGGATATTCTGGATGGATGGAAGCTGTAAAAGTAGGAGCTGGTTCTGTTGTAAGCTGGTACTGCGAAATTAATAAAGAAGGTGAGTTAGATCCTTTAGTGCAGGGTACTACAAGAAAAATATTTATAGAAATAAGACCTGTCGATTCCGCATTATTTGATGATAATAGATTACCAAAAAGAGCCGGACATATGGCACGGTTAAATCTGGAATTTAGTAATACTGTACCAATTATTCTGGACGGAGATATTATTTGGGGCGCTCCTGCTGATGATAATTTCAGTAATATATCAACATTACCAAAAACAGATAATACAACTAACGCAATGGTATCTGAATTTATTACTTTAGCGCCTAGAGTAAGGAGTGTAACAGGAATAACTAATATTAGATATCGGCCTTCCGGAGTTCCTAATACAATTGTTTTATATAATGTATCTCAAACCGGAGAGACAACTATTTCGGAAATAAAGCCAGATAAAAGTTCTGCATGGGTGGTTCTGCCAAAAGAATTAACATCAGGTGATTCGATTACTAGAGGCAGAAAATATTGGATAAAAGTAGAAGGAACAGGAACATTTACAGATCCAAGCGCAGATGGAAGTATAGACGGTACATTTATCGCCAGTAGAGACAGCACAGTTCCCGCGGGATTTACTCTTGTTGAAGCAAACATAGGCGAATTAGAAGATGATTTTCAGCAATTTGAATACATCGTATATATTCCTCTTGATACAACCTCTACTCAATCTGGTATGTTAAACATTGATCTGGAAGTATTCGATAATACAAAGCCGCAGCCATACAGAGCCCAAAAAGCATTTACATTACGTGTAGATAATTATTATCCGACCGCAGAATTTATCGGTAATCCGAACGCTTATGGTCCTAATTATATAATCAGAGGTGATGCATGGGACAGCGCAACTGGAGTAATTATCGGAGCGGTAGACAGAGTAGTAGTATATTTCTCAAATAATGATGGTACTGAGTACGGTACCCCTGTTTATCTGCCGGGAAGTGACGCAGGTGACTGGGATTTAAATACAGAAAAAGTAGTTATAAACAGAAGATCTACTGAATTCGGTGTAATAGCAGGAGATAATACTACTCCAGCTGTACTGCCTTTCTTCCCAAAGATTACAAGAACAGAAGCAGAAAGATTGATAAATTATTCATCTAAAGCAGGTATTGTTATTTATACAAACGCTACTATTGATGGAAGAGCGCAGACCTTCGCGTATGAAACAGATAAAATAGTGAGATGGACAGTACAATTTAACAGTAATCAATTACCAAATGGTCATTATTATTTAAATTATGTTGTTTATGACGCGGCTGGAAACGCTTCCTGGTTTAAAGATGAAATAACAGTAAGAAATAATGCTCCGGTAATATCTAAAGTAGATTTAATGACAGACCTTGTCGGAGGAAGGGTCACTACCCTTTGGGAAAGAAGAACTGCGGATAGTATTAATACAAATTTTACAGCAAGTAATAAATCATTAGGTTTTGATATTACGGCAGCCAGAGGAAGCCCGGCTACAACTACGGATTTAAATTACCGTGTAAGTTATATTACAGGATACGAAGATCCTATAAATGTAAAAGATATGCAGCGTGGTGTTCTTTATGAAATTACTAATACAGGAGCGAACACTAATTGGGATTACATAGGGGTTAGGGATGTTACTTCTACACCTCCTGTTGGCACCATGTTTATAGCGTCTGGTCCTGCTAAAGAAAGCATGAGATCCGGAGCTGTAATTACGGGAATGGTACGGCAGGTTAATTATGTTGCGGCTTCACCTGGTAATCCACGTACACAGATAAGTAGTTCAACTCCTATAACATTTACCGGAAGTGATTTTGACAACCCGGAAACTACAGGTATTCCAGAAAACGAGGTTCTAAATAGTTTAACATTCTTTGTAAAAGCTTTTGATTCAATGATAGGTGAGAATAATTCAGATGTATTAACAAATGAAGCTAATCAACTTTCTGATTTCCGGATTGCAAGATTAGCTATAAATAATACAGATGATGTACTCCCGATTGTTAAAATAACAGATGATTTTGGATTTAAATTTACTTCTGATTCTGATAATTATGATAACAGAATACAAGTGGGTGTTGCTGATTATATTGAAAATATTATAATGAACGGCGATACAAAAATGGGTTATGTGCAATACGCCGTACACAGTCAAACACACCCTGAAGCATTCAGCGATAACGCATATGTCAGCGGAAAAGTAATAATTAAAGGCAAAGCAATGGACAACGGACGAATTGCCAGAATGGAAGTTAGTATTGACGGCGGAGATCCATTTGTAATTGCCCGAGCAAATACCTCAGGAGTACTTATAGTTGAGGGCGGAAATTCAATTGCTGCAATGAGTACCAGTTCTAATGAATGGGGATTTAACATTGAAGCGCCGAGGCTTACACTTGATTACGGTCATGTAATTAACTGGGAGTTCGCATGGGATAGCTCAAAAATCGAAGGAATGGCTAAAAGCGATGTTGTAATAGAATTTACAGCAATCGATGCGGCTACTCCTGTAAATACCAGTATTGCGGCAAGTGTAACCGTTGATGTTGTACCCTATATTGAAGAACTCATTACACCGTTATCGGCAGCATTCAGTTCAACTCCATCCGCTTTTAACCGGTCAGCCAGAGGATGGTATCCGGTTAAAGAAAATGATCCTGTATATATCAGAGGATTTAATCTTGGCGCGACAGGAAACGCGGCTTTAATATCAGACGTTAATGTTTATGTAGGCGGAAAATTTGCAGGTAATGATGAGCCGGAAGACGGAACACTTATTACGCCAACAGCTGTCCAAAATCCATTAACCTCTCTATTTTTCAGTGATGTAATAGGAATTAATATTGGAGCAATTGCTGATTCAGGGGATTTAACAGTCCGCGTTAACGGTATTAATTCTATTAATAACAGAACTAATATATTCAAAAGCGGTGATATTGATACACCGGAAAACAGGATTCATTACAACTGGGAACCGAACGGAGTTAACAATAATGTTCTTTCTAATAACCGCGGCTTGTATATATGGAGAGTAGGTTCATTATATACTGCTCCTCCCGCTACTTCTACAGAATTCCCGTTCCTTAATCCGGTTATGCGTATGGACCAGGATTCCAACTGGTATTTATCTTATGGTTCTACATCAACAGCAGGTCAGTTAATTGTTGTTAAAAATGGTACAAGAAATACAATGGGAGCTACCGCAACAAACAGATGGCGTCATACTACAGTAGCATTTGATGACCGCGGCGGTGTTTATACCATGGGAGCGAATCAAACAGCGGGTAGTGTTGTTTACAGATTTGCTTTCCGTCTTATGAATACAGCAGGTAGTGGTTTAAATGACGCTACGATTATTCAAAGCTTAGATAATTTTAATGCTCCAACTAATGCAAATCCATTAAGAGCTGCAGGCGGAGATCGTTTTAGAAACCCCAGAGTTGCTACAAAAACTCCAAGCGGTACAATTAGCGCTGATAATCCAATAAAAGTACTAGTAAGCTACTTTGACACAATTGATAATGATAACAATCGTCTTTATATTCATAATGGAACGGTATGGAATACAACAGCTGCTGCACAATCAAGTGCTTTAGGTACTTCTCAAGAGGTTGCTAATAATTCTGTTACACATCAAGGCAGTATGTTTACCGCTGTAGGTTATTTATCATCCGGAAGGCCTGTTATCTCATGGTATGACAGAACAAAAATGAATCTTGTATTGTCATACGGAGGTAGTGAAGAAGGCAACTACACACCAACAGGAAGTATGGAGTATATTTATACAGCAGATAATCACGGGTTTACTGGAAATGGAGCAGGCAGGACAAGCGCGGTATATGTCAGAACAGGTACACAGGATATTGTCGCAGAAGACTTACGTTATATAAGAGCCATTGGAAGCGATAAGTTTATATTATCTTCTGCAGAAAATGGTGTTGGGCAGAACGAAGGTGCTTCTATTAGAGTTGACAGGGCAATTCCGGTGACTGCTAATCTTAGTACTCTTGGAGCTGCCGGTACTGGTAATAATCAAAGAACCGGTATGCCTGGTAACTATACAGCTAGCCCGGTAGCCTTTACGCTTCCTGCGGGTCATGGGCTTAGACTTGGTGATCGCGTTGATATTATCAATGGTGCAACTGTTGCCAGAGATGCATATGTTGTTTGGCTTGGTATGCCCGGACAAGGTAATGCTAACCAAGTTGTATTAAAAGAAGCTAATGGTAATTTTGTAGCTGGTGATGGTGGTGCTCTAGTACCTAATTTTACAACTGGAACCACTTTTGCTAATATGTACGTGGTATTAAAAAGCAGAGCTGCAACTACTAATCCAACAGTTTCTTCAGTACAAACAGCAACGTCGAATAATAATACAACCCAGGCAACTGGTAGAAATGGTATTATGTATTCAAATGCAGCAGGCACAACAGCAGCTACTAATACAGCTTTACCAAATAATACAAGAACATTTACGCTTCAAGCTAATCATGGGCTTACTGTTGGCGATTGGGTAGATATTACTTACTTAGGTACTACTTATCGTCGTGTTGTAGGTTGGAGAGGAGCAGCTAATGATACTAATCTTAATAATGTTGCATTTAAAACAACCGTTGGAACTGCTAATAATGCAGACTGGTTTAATACTGTCCCTGCAGGAACAGCCGGTGCTCAAATTACAATTACAAGAATTAATAATCCAATAGGTAATGTACAAAGTAATACTATGACTAGTGAAAGGTCTTATACAAGCGCTGGGCATAATCTTAATAATAATCAGGTTGTTACTGTAAATGGCAATAGTTATTATGTAACACAAGTAATTGGTAATAGATTTAAACTAACTGATACTCTGGGCGGTACTACTATATCTGATTTGGGCGCAAGTATAAATCTTACTTATAGTAATACTAATACAGTTACGGGCATTGGCACCTGGCAGGCAAATGCCAAAGTGGTACATGGTCCGGATTCAACAGGCACAAGACCAAGAGGAGCTGCAGGCTCGCATGTTGATATGGTAATTGACAAAAATAATAATATACACCTTGCATATTACGATGTATTAAACGGCGGTCTTTACTATGCGCTGGTACCGGTAACAAATAATATAATACCGGATGTAGATAGTGCTACAGTTGTTAAGGTAGACACATACTTGTCTGCCGGAACAAGAATCATGCTTAATGTCCGCGAAGAAAATGGAAGATTTGTTCCGTATATTTCTTACTTCCATGGCTCGTTTGATGAAACCAGAAATTCAATCAGGGTAGCATGGCAGCACTCACCAACTCTCGCCGCAGGTTCAGACGCGAATGACAGACTTACAGGCGCATGGGAAGTAATGACTGTTCCAACAGAAAGAGTACCTGTATCCGGAGAAATTATTACCAGCGGTGCGCCGTCAAACAATACTATAAGCGGAGCGACTTATGGATCGTTTAATGGTCAAGATATAACTAAGAGTATGATTGTAGGATATTTGACCAGCTTTAATTATGAAGCCGCGACATTAAAGCATAGTTTATATTAATGGAAGTAATCACTAGTCACCAATATTAATGGTGACACAACAAGCCCGGTTCCATTTGGCCCCGGGCTTTTTTTTATTGACGTGGATGTGGGATTGTGGTATATTTAATAAATGGACATAAAGATTATCTTCAAAAAATCTGCATTTAAACACGGTGAATCAAAAGAAGATATAAGATGGGCATTTAATACAGCAAAATATGATAATCTTATTGAAGGATTTAATAATAAGTATTTACTTATAGGTTTTAATACAAAAGGTAATTTAATTGAAGTGATATATAATGATCTTGGTGAAGATACTGCAAGTGTTTTCCATGCAATGGGTTGCAGAAATGAGTTGCTTCCATTATTAACAAGAGGGAGAATGTAATGACTGATATGACAGAAGAAGAAGCAGACGCACTTGATGAATATTTTACAAAAAATCTGCCAAAAGTAGATCCAGGCAAAGGCGGTATAACTACACGTCAAGGTTTTCGTATGGTTGCTCTTGATCGGATTTCTGAGGATTATCTTTTAACAATGGCAATAGCCACAAAAAAAAGTCCAACAGAGTTAATTGGTGATATGGTAAGAGAAAGAATCGCTGTAGCAACATTTTAAACATGAAAAAAAAATATCAAAGCGATATATTAAAAGTAATACATGAAGATATGAAAGGTATGTTTCAATTAGGGATTATAAGAGATAATAAAATGCGGGAATTTGATAAAATGTGTACAGTCGAAGAACCAAAACCAGTGTATAAGACAGAAGAAAATGTAAGTATAAAAAAAGATATGGTGCCTGTTACTGGCTGAATATGAATTTTATCTCGCCAAGACGCCAAGATCGCGAAGAACGCTAAGGAAGATGATATAGGCTCTATTTAAGAATAGTTTAAAATCTTGAAGAACAAAGTTATGAAGGTATAAAGGATTAACTTTCAAATATCAGCTTTGCGATCTTTGAGTTCTTTGCGCCTTGGCGAGAAATCTTTTTATTATACAGGTAAATATATGATTGAGCAAAGTTTATAGCCGCGGAAAGCGAGGAAGAATTTGAAATGGTGGCAGAGAGAAACCCCAAGGTTAAAAAAGCCGTAGTAACCCAGCGTAAACTATCTGATGATGAGCAAGCCCGTGATATGTACGAACGCCGCGAGAAGGAAAAAGAATTTTACCATGGAGAAACTTGAAGCGAAGCTTCCAGCACACGGAGGGACACGGAGAGGTGATAGCTTTCGTACCAAAACCTCCGTGTTACTCCGTGCCCTCCGTGGTTATTATTCTTTTCGGACTACGGGTTCGTGGTTGTTTCATACCGGCGTAGTGCCTCACGTAAAAATCTAACCGTAATGACAGGATGCCTCACGTTGGAAAATCTAACCATAGGAACCGAAGCGCAACGGCTTCATGTTTGGTCTAGAAACAAGCTCAGGAACAGGGTC
>Ga0123356_10002502_pt1 | contig 19622 bp, 16 predicted proteins | sample TergutEmb28metaG_2_FD_92546 | JGI IMG/M metagenome (GOLD analysis project Ga0123356, IMG submission 92546) | Embiratermes neotenicus P3 segment gut microbial communities from Petit-Saut dam, French Guiana - Emb289 P3 | ecosystem: Host-associated > Arthropoda: Insects > Digestive system > Gut ...
ATGCCGGCTAATATCGTTACCGTAAACGCAATATTTGAACCAATACCGGCGGACACATACGCTATTAACAAGGGAACCTTTGCGAACGGCGATTTCACCATCAGCCCTCCAGGCCCGGTTACCGCAACGACACCTATTACCCTGACACCGACCGCCAATACTAATTTCCGGTTTGTCCAGTTTACCTTTTCTCCGGCCGGCCCAACTGCCACTGAAACAGCACCGGGCAGCGGGATTTACACCTTCAATATGCCGGCTAATGCCGTTACCGTAAACGCTACCTTCGAGCGAGTTTACACCATTACCAAGGGTAACTATACTAACGGCGATGTTATCATCAACCCTGAAGGGCCTGCCAGTGTAGGTACAACAATTACCCTGACGCCTGCACCCAATTCAGGCTACCGGTTTGGCACTTTTTCTTTTACCCCTGGTGCCGCCGGTGTAACTGCCACTGAAACAGCTCCGGGCAGTGGGATATGGACATTCACCATGCCGAGCGCCAACATTACCGTAAATGCAACATTTACCGCAATACCCACATACGCTATTAACAAAACAGCCCCTGTGAACGGCGATTTTACCATCAGTCCTACAGGACCAGCCGCGGCAGGTGCGCTCATTACCCTAACACCCTCCGCTGCTCTTGATTACCGGTTTTCCCATTTTACTATTACCCCTGGCAGCCTGAACGTAACTGCCACTGAAACAGCCCCAGGCAGCGGGATATATACCTTCACCATGCCGGCCGGCGCTGTTACGATAGCGGCAACATTTGTCCCAACCAGATTCGCTGTTATCAAGGGAGCCCATGCGAACGGTGATTTTACCATCAGCCCCGCAGAGCCAGCCACTGAAAACACCGTGATTACCCTGACACCGACAGCCAATAGCAATTACCGGTTCTCTCACTTTGCCATTACCCCTTCCAGCGTAACTGCCACTGAAACAGCTTCAGGCAGCGGGATATGGACCTTCTCCATGCCGGACAGCACCGTTACCGTAGCCGCTTATTTTCTGCCGCTAGAAAACCAGCAAAGCGGCACCAAAACAATGACGGTGGTGGGAGGCGTTGGAAAACCGCCAGTCGGAAGCAGTCCTGTTCGTGGAGATGATAACTGGGGCGGCACCAGGCATATTACCGTAACCGTAACATTAACAAACAATGTTATAACGGGCTTAGTCTACGATGACCCTATATCATATAACTATACAACAACGCATATCTGGTATGCGGGCCGGGTTGGTAACGCTGAATTCAAAACCCAGTCTGTTAATTTATGTAATGCCATACGAACTGCCAACAATCCTGACGTCGCATTTACTCCCGGTTCCTTTGGCGGCGCAGTGAACGGAGTCAGCGGTACCGTTGCAGATGCCTGGGCTATACAGGCAGCCGCAATAAGACAGGCCGTTAAAGATGCGATATTCCATATCCAGGCAGGTATGCCAAACCGGACCCTTGCGGGCGGCGGCGCTAATCCCTGGACCGTGAATGGATCGCCTTTATCGGGAGAGGCCACCATAACAGGGACTGGCTTTATGAGCGGCACCGGCGTAGCCACCAGCGGATCTGCTCCCACGGATATGACGGTAAGAGTCGCGGTAAACAATGGCATCATTACTGAAGTAGTCTCATCCAATAGCGATGACCTGAACTGTACCTGGCGCGGTAATTTACCCGACAATATTCAGACCAGTGTGGGAACCTCTTGGCCCAATCAGGTAAGAACTGCCAATAACTGGGATGTTCTGGATGCGGTTTCAGGCGCTACTAATCCAGGTGCCCCTATTTCCCGTATAGCGATGAGAAATATTATCAAACTGGCCATTGAAAAAATAGCGAACGAGTACTAATTAAATCAAAAATGAGGAGAGAGAGGAATGAGAAATAAAAGTTTCTCATTCCTCTTTTTTTTTGTTAGGATTTAAATCTCGTCCCGGTTTACTATCACCCTGCTTAGAAGGCCGTACGCTACCGCTTCATCGGCGCTCATCCAGTAATCGCGGTCGGTGTCTTTTTCAACCTGGGCAACAGGGTTGCCGGTTTCTTCGGCTATAAGAATGTTGATTTTTTTCCGCAGTTTATCCAGTTCCCGCGCGTGAATTTCAATGTCGGTGGCAACACCGCGAATTCCCGAAAGAGGCTGGTGAATAAGGTAATGACTGTTGGGTAATCCCAGCCGCCGATCTTTGGGAGCCGCAAGCTGTATAATCGCAGCGGCGCTTGCCACCAGGCCCATGCCAATAGTCCATACCGGCGGCCGTATAAATCGAATCATGTCGAATATTGCATAACCCGCATCGGCATCGCCGCCGGGAGAATCAATAAAAATCCGCACCGGATCATCGCCCATTGCTTCCATCAACAGAAGCTGGCGTATTGTTTTTTCGGCAAGGCCTTTCCGTATTTCGCCGGAGAGCAGGATTGTCCGGGTTTTAAGCATTTTGCCCGTGAGTATGTCCTGCCAATTTGGCTCTTTTTCAGCATTGGCATCATCATCATCGTCGTCATCGTCTTCTACCACAGCGGCCTGTGTCGCTTGCGCAGCCCTATATTGATCTTTTATTGATAATCGCATTGCGTGTCCTCCGTAACTGTCCTATAATATAAGAATAAAGATAAATCACAAATAAAACAAGGTGAAATAATGGCTAAAATCAAGAAATTTGCCGGTTCTGATATTGAGATTGCTCAGGCGGTATACCCCGAATACGCGCTGCATATAGACGAAATCGCGCAAAAAGCCGGTATTCCCGGTGAATATATAGAACATTACGGAAAATATAAGGCAAAAGTTAACTATAATGTACTGAAAAACGGGTCACCTAAAATGGGACGGCTGGTTTTGGTAACGGCCATTACCCCCACTCCGGCAGGAGAAGGCAAAACGACCACTACGGTAGGGCTTGCCGATGGGCTTTCCCGAATTGGGAAAAAGGTAATCGTTGCCTTGCGGGAACCTTCACTGGGGCCGATTTTCGGCGTAAAAGGCGGCGCGGCGGGCGGCGGTTGGGCACAGGTAATTCCAATGGAAGATATCAATCTCCATTTTACCGGCGATTTTCACGCCATTGGCGCAGCCAACAATCTGCTTGCCGCTCTCATCGACAACCATATCTATCAGGGTAATACGCACAACATCGATCCCCGCAAAATTATCTGGCGAAGGTGTGTGGACATGAACGACCGCCAGCTCCGTTTTGTGGTTGACGGCCTGGGAGGAAAGGCAAACGGATCGCCCCGCGAAGACGGCTACGACATTACGGCAGCCTCGGAAGTTATGGCGATACTGTGTCTGGCATCCGGCATTGATGATCTGAAAGCGCGGCTGGGCCGCATTATCGTGGGTTATACTTACGGCAAGCAATCTGAAGAACAGCCGGTAACAGCAGCACAGCTTAACGCACAGGGGGCTATGGCTGCCCTGCTCAAGGATGCCCTGAAACCAAATCTGGTGCAGACATTGGAAGGCACTCCGGCATTTGTCCACGGCGGCCCCTTTGCCAATATTGCCCACGGCTGCAATTCGATCATGGCAACAAAGCTGGCATTGCAATACGCCGACTATGTCGTTACCGAAGCAGGCTTTGGCGCAGATCTGGGCGCGGAAAAATTTATTGACATTAAATGCCGTCTTGGGGGGCTTATGCCTTCGGCGGTTATTGTTGTTGCCACTGTCCGCGCGCTTAAGTCTCACGGCGGCGTGAAAAAAGCGGATCTGGAAAAAGAAAACCTTGCCGCCCTGGAAGCAGGCCTGCCGAATCTTCTGCAGCATGTTGAGAATATCACGCAGGTATTCAAACTGCCGGCGGTAGTTGCGATTAACGCTTTTCCCAAAGACACGAAGGCAGAGCTTGATCTGGTTGAGGCAAAATGCCGGGCCTTAGGCGTTAATGTAGCCCTTTCCGAGGTGTGGGCAAAAGGCGGCGAAGGCGGCGAAAAACTTGCCGAATCGGTAGTGGGACTTTGTGAAACCACCAATAATTTTGCATTTGCCTACGATGTGAATCTTTCGGTGAAAGAAAAAATTGAGGCCATTGCCCGCAAAATTTACCGCGCCGATGCGGTAACGATTCTCCTGAACGCTCAAAAACAAATAGAACAGCTCGAAAAACTTGGCCTGGATAAAGTGCCTGTCTGCATGGCAAAAACCCAGTACAGTTTTTCCGATGACCCTGCGCTGTCAGGCACTCCCAAAGGCTGGACATTAACCGTGCGGAATATTAAAATCTCCGCCGGCGCCGGTTTTATTGTCGCTCTTACCGGCGAAATTATGACCATGCCCGGCCTGCCGCCCATTCCCTCCGCAGAAAAAATTGATATAGACAGCGCCAGCAGGATTTCGGGGCTGTTTTAAGTAATGAGGTATCTGCTATACTGAGCTGTGGACTGCTGCAAACGCCATTTATCTGAATTTCTCACTGAGGAAACTGCCGCACGGGCAGGTCTTGTTAAACGGTATGGCGATACTGATCCGCTTGTCACCGCGCTGGAATATGATTCCCGCAAAGTAAAACCCGGAGCCTTGTATTTTGCCCTGCCCGGCCTGCAAACGGACGGGCATAAGTATATAACCGAAGCAATAACCCAGGGAGCAATCGTAATTGTACACGAAGCAGATATTGATGAAAAAAATATTGGCGTAGTATACCTTAAAGTACAAAACTCCCGTTTTTCCATGTCACCACTTGCGGCGGCTTTTTACGATTTTCCTTCACGCCGGATTCTGGTTGCCGGTGTTACCGGAACCGAAGGCAAAACGACATCGGTGTACCTTATCTGGCAGCTTCTGCGGCTCATGGGGAAAAAAGCGGGTTTTTTTTCCACAGTACAATATTCCAATGGCGATGAACCGCAATGGAACCCGGAACACCAAACCACGCCCGAAGCAACGGTGGTGCAGCGGCTTTTGTGGGAGATGGTAGAAAACGGCTGCGCCTATGCGATAGTGGAGGCAAGCTCTCACGGTCTTTCCCCCAGGACCAACCGGCTGGGCGATGTCGAATTCGATGCGGCGCTGTTCACCAATATAGCTCATGAGCATTTGGAATTTCACGGAACATGGGAACAGTACCGGGATGACAAAACCAATTTATTTCGCGCACTGGACAAGGCACAGGCAAAAATAGGCATTAGCGACTCAGTAATGATTCCCGAACCGTTTGGCGTAATCAATACCGATGATATAAACTCGGCATATTTTGCTATAGTAACCAAGAGTCACAAACGGACATTCAGTGTTACCGGAAAAGATGCAGACCTTACCGTAAAAGCCATAACGAGCAGCGCCATTGGCAATTGGTACAATGTATTCGTTGCCGAAAAAAAAACCTATATTACCATACGCGATCGGCTGCCCGGCGCATTTAACGCGGGAAATGTACTGGCGGCGCTGCTGGTTGTATCCGGCTTAACCGGTGTTCCGCCGGAATCAATTGCCCCGCTGTGTCCCCGTTTGTTACCCGCGCGGGGACGCATGACTGCCATAGATAAGGGCCAGCCCTTTGAACTAGTGGTCGATTATGCCCATACGCCTTCGTCTTTTCAGACGATCTTTGAACCGCTGCGAAAACGATTTTCCCGTTCGGGCGGCAGGATTATCAGCCTCTTTGGTTCCGCAGGCGATAGGGATACCCAAAAACGCGCCGAGCAGGGAAAAGTTGCCGCCGCTTATTCGGATTATATAATCCTGAGCGATGAAGATCCCCGAAGCGAACAGCCCATGGACATACTGCACGAAATTGCGCGGGGAGCTGAAGAATCAGGAACATTCACGCGCGATAAAAATCTTTTTTTAATACCCGATCGTCCTGCCGCCATTCGGAAAGCGCTGTCGCTTGCCAACACAGGCGATCTTGTATTGCTATTGGGTAAAGGCCACGAGAATACGATTATCTACAAAGACTATGTTATGCCTTACGATGAGATTGCCGAAGCGGAAAAAGCTTTGAAAGAATTAGAAATGAGGAATGAGCAATGAATAATGTTTTTATGAAAAATTTTCACCGGCTGCCGGTGGTGTTTGCCAGGGGTGAGGGTTCCTGGCTTTTTGATACTAACAACAAAAAATATTTGGACTTCGGTTCCGGTATTGCGGTAAATTGTTTGGGTCATGCGTATCCGCCGTTGGTTAAAGCCATTACTGAACAGGCCGCGAAATGCTGCCAGGTAAGCAATTACTACCAGACCAATACCGCCGCAGCTTTTGCGGAAAAACTTGTCGCGGCCTGCGCCCCCGGCGGCATGAAAAGCCTGTTTCTTGGCAATTCAGGCGCGGAGGCAAACGAGGCAGCCTGCAAAATCGCCCGCAAATACTCGCTGAAAAAATACGGCCCGGGCAGGCATACCATTGTCACCCTGCAGGGCAGTTTCCACGGCAGAACCATCACCATGTTAGCCGCAACTGGCCAGGACCATTTCCACAAGGACTTTGGCCCCTTCACCGAAGGCTTTAGCTACATTCCCGGCAACGACATTGCGGCGCTGGAAAAGGCGCTAGATCAAAAAACCGTGGCAGGACTCTTGCTGGAGACCGTGCAGGGAGAAAGCGGTGTCCGGCCCTTATCCAAAGAATTTATGGAGGCGGCAGCGCGGCTTTGCGCCGAGCGGGATATACTGCTCATGTTTGACGAAATCCAGTGCGGCGTTGGCCGAACCGGCAGCTTCCTTGCCTTTGAACAATATCATTACAACGGCAAACCCATTAAGGCCGATGTAGTAACCCTTGCCAAAAGTTTGGCGGGCGGCCTTCCGGCGGGCGCAGTGCTTGCCGGAGAAAAAGCCGCGGATGTTTTTGAGGTGGGAGATCACAACAGCACCTTTGGCGGCAATCCCGTTGCGGCCGCTGCAGGCATGGTGGTATTGGAAACGGTAAACAACCCCGCCTTTCTCGCGGAAATAACCCGCAAAGGCGAAAAAATCATAGCCGCAATCCGGTCATGGAACCATCCCGCCATAAGCGAAGTCCGCGGCCGCGGCCTGATGATCGGCATCGACATTGACCGCGAAGCCTGGCCGGTACTGGAAGCCGGTGTCGCTCTAGCGCATGAAAACCAATACGGCCTATTGCTCCTTGCCGCCGGCAAAAAAACCCTGCGCCTCCTGCCGCCATACACCATCAGCGACAAAGAAATAGACCAAGGCCTTGAACTGTTAAAGAAATTGCTTTGAAATTTTATCACACAGAGGCACGGAGTTTCACGGGGACACGGAGGGGAAAAAGAGGTGATTGCGGCGTACTTTGAAATTCGCCGTACCCTCATTCTTCTTTTCTTTCTCTGTGTCTTTGTGATCCTTGTGAGCTCCGTGTGGGAAAATGGGAAAGATTTCTTGATTCCTGCCCCCTTGCGCAAATGCCTTAACTAGTGTATAGTATATGTATGAACAGCCAGGGGGACTTATTTGCCGAGACCGAGGCAAGGCCGTATCGGACGGTGAATGAAACAGACATTGCCATTATTGCCGGATTATATGCAGACGCAAGCATAGATCTTTCTGTCCTGCCGCCCAATGCCCGCCGCCTCTTTGAGCTTTCCATTGATGCCTTTGGCGCGATTGTCCATGCGTGGATGAGCGAATTACCCATAACGGCAGCAATAATCCGCTTTGGACAAAAAGTCCTTGCGGCGGCTGACCGGCATGAGGCAAACCGGATTACAAACGACCGCGGCGATCCCGATGTCCAAACCGTGCGGGAAGCCGCGTACAAGGTCTGGCACGAAATCCACCGGCTCATGGGCCTATTGCGTTTTTGCCCCGATGCAAACGGCGTATACATTGCCCACTGCGAACCGGATCATTGTGTGTTACCCGCTTTTGGGCCGCATTTCACCAAACGCTTTGGCGAAACACCCTGGGCCATCATTGATGTAAAGCGCCGTCTTTGCCTGCGCCGCACACCGGGCAACAACACGCCGGAACTGTGCAGCATTAACGACAACGCACTTCCCCAAAACCCACCCGACGGCGAATGGGGCAATCTCTGGCGGCATTATCACAAAGTCATCAATAACGAAAGCAGACACAACCCCAATGTACAAAAAAGATTTATGCCCAAACGGTACTGGAAATACTTGAATGAGGTTTGAGATTGATCCTGGGCCGAATCGAACGGCCGACACTCTATCTACTCAAATCAAGTCTTTGACAGCTTTTATGGTGTCTTCAAACGTAATATCCCTGGCATAAGAATATTCCCGCCTGTATTTCTCCCATTGATTTTTCAAAATTGGACTTTCTTCTATGGCTTTTAATATTTCAGGTACATTGCTTATTTTTTCAGTTGTTTTTCTGTGTGCTGAAGTTGCTGAAAGCGCCCGATGAAAAATACTGCGATCAAATAATTGTGTTTTGGTAATAAGATACACATCATAAAAATCGCGAGGACGTGTATTACCAACACTTCGGCGTAAAATCGTTTCAACTTTTTCTGCCAAAATGGTCTCGGTATTGTAAGACCATAGCTTAAATTGAATTGCATCATGAAAAATAGAACGGAATAATCTTTTAACAGGTTTTGGGGTAATTACATCCCCAGTCGTTATATCTATAGATAATGGCGCATTAATATTTTCATAATTTGCATTTATTGAAACACGGAAACCGCCATATTCGTCATCTTCACGAATGAACGTTATTCCGGTGATTTTAAAATCAATTCCATCATCTGCAGATATACTACAGACCGCACTAATGGCAGTACGGATATGTTCTTCATCCAAAGGCAATGAACGAATTGTGGCATCCATGTCCATTGTTGACCTTGCATCCAAGCCTGCCATCGCAGCAATTAACAACCCGCCTTTCAAGATAAATTTTTCCCTATATTCAGATCGGGAAAGCCGGTCAAGAAAACGCTCAAAAAAATAGTTTTGTAATACAAGCTGTGCGGATATACCCTTTGCCTTTGCGATATTTCTAATTTTCGCTTTTAGACTCATGGCGTTCATTTTTTTCATACTATTCCTCCGGTAGCTTATAACAATACTTCAAGATATTGATACAGTATTTTTTCAATACCAAAATTTCTGGCATACTGATATAGACGGTGTAAATCCTTATCATTGCTCCGTGCGTAGTTTTTAAGCGCATCAATCAGAATCTGATTATCTATCTTGTTCCGGCTGCGGATTATATCACAAAGCGTCCGTTCTAAATTATAGGTAACTACGGTATTCCCCATACCGGATGATTTTTCTGTTTTACCCAAATCAATAAGTTCTTGCTTTATGTAATAAATTTTACATGATTTTTTTAGATACGCGGATACTTTATATGAACTTGGTACGGTTATGGAATATTGTATGGGGGTACGATCGGTCATCCGGTGCAGGAAAAGAGCTGTTTCATGGGAATAGACAATTTTTTGCGCTCGCTGCTGCATCCAGAAAAGAGCATCGTCCAATTCGCCGGGACTAATGTAGATTCCCCGTTCCGTCCGTTCCAGTATTCCCGTCTTTACAAAACCAGCGAGCTGTTGACGGTGAATCCCCGCTTTTGTCGCTTGAGAAGCAGCAAACATCCCATTTCCCTGTGTAAGTAACTGTTGTACTATAGCCATATCTGTCATACGGCACCTCCAATATACACTTATATGATAGTCAATATCAGTGTATTTGTCAATGGCTTTCTTTTTATATTTGTATTTTTGACCGGGGAAATTGATTACTATTTTTGTAGTGGACAACATACCTGCCAAAAGTGTCATTAAAAACGCAGCATGGGCTATCTGGGGAAAACTAGACATTGGCGTATAAAAAGACTATGCTTCATACATTAACTGTTAAGGAGACATTATAGACAGGTAAACAACACCCCGTCTGGACGGAAATACGGGACCGTCACCCTGATGAATAACTATGGTAAAAACCTACGGGTAACAAACAATTTTTTTTGATTTATTGATTTAATTAAGGGCATCGACCCACCAACTCGTTGTTAACGAGTACATAGTTTTCTGAGGTCTGAGACGAGGGTGTTATTGTTTCAACTGTCTGTTCCCCCACCCTTCCAACAAGCCTCAGCACAAGAGGTTCTAAAATGACACAACATAACGATATACCAATTTCCATTGATCCAACCCTAATGGAAGTTCTTACCCCCAATTCCTACCTTGCCTCGATGGGTATAACCCGCGAGCAACGGGAAGCCAATATCAGACAGCTTGCCCAATCGGTGATAAAACCGGCAGATGCATCGGGTAATTTGCAAACCCAGATTCAGTTTATGGTGACAAGGGGGCCGTTTGTTAAAGAAGAATTCCTGACGGTGAACCTTAGCCGTAAAGATGGAGCAGCGGCCATTGTTCTAAGCCTGGCAGCGGAATGATTACCGGGCCGGGGTCGTTTTTTTTCGGTACTGATTTTGCATCGCGGTCAGTGACTGCGATGCATGTTTTGCAGCCATCTCCAGAGACTTTTCAAAAATAGCCGCGACTTCTTCGTTATATTTGGCAAGAATGGCGGCCGTAGCCGGGGGCGGAGTATTTTCGGGCTTTAATAATTCGTACACCTCAACCTTAAACGCCTGAGCCAGCTTAACCAGGGTGTCCAGGTACGGCCATTTATTGCCCCGCTCAATATCGCTCAAATAGACGATGGAAAGCTCAGATTTTTCCGCCAAATCAGCCTGAGACCAGTTTCTGCGCCCCCGAAGCGCCTTAATATTTCTTGCCAGAGTAGCGCGAATCTCCGTTCCGTCCATACCTTATCCTTATCGAATGATAGAAATAGCATCCTTTAAGCTTGACAAAGTGGCAATAATCACGTAGGATGGTGTTAGTATAATGCGTAGTGGATTGCCATTGGTTATTTTATATTAGGAAAGTAGGATGAAAACACTCAGGCGCATAAAACTCAGAAAAAACAAAGGGCTTCTTGGCGAGAAGAGTTTAGCAGAACATATTATCCCAAGGGCCGCGCCGAGACTAGCCACAATACTTACAAACCTAATCACCATTGGGCCAAGGATCATTCTGCGTAGTGCTTTCCAGCTTTTCAGAACAAATATTTGGACAAGGCTCATATCAACTTTGGCATTAGTGTCTTTCGACATCTACAACTTCGCCAAAAAAAAGATATCCCTTAAACAACTCATAGTGAACATGATTCTCTCCGTAACCATGCTTTTTAGCGGGATGGCTGGATGGATATTCGGCAAAAATTCCATCCCTGCCACATTGGCAGAAAATACAATCATTTGGGTACTGGCGGGCATAGCCGGAGCAGGCGCAGCAAGCGCAGTGTCCGTTACTGTTTGCCGTAAATTACTGGGGAGAATTCTAAAGAGCGATGTGGAGGATATGCTTGAATTTATCAATAACGAATTTGAATTAATGGCTCAAGAGCAATGGCTTTCTGATGAGCAGATTGACGAATTAGCAGGGCGCATTAAAATCGACAGCAAGATTTGTGTCATTTGTTTCTCCAAATCAGACAAAAAAAAATATGCAAGGGAGTTACTGCAACCATATTTTACAATCCTTTAAGAATTATAGATAGACCATCCTTTTTGATTGACAATACAGTGATAATCATATAAGATGGTATTATAGTCGTTCGTATAGGATAACTGAAATGGCGGCAATACAAATTCTAAAGGAGGCATATATGATCTGTAAATACTGCGGAACAACGCTAAAACAGTCAACAACCGGAACTAATATTCCGGTTTGGGTTGGACGATTTAGTCAAAAATGCTGGCAATCTCCCCAGGGGAAACATGTAGCGTGCTCAGGCAGCGCTATGGTGTGTAAATACTGCGGCACCGATGTAAAGTCTTCAACAACAGGTACTAATGTTCCTATTCTTTTGGGACGGATAAGCTCAAGGTGTCGATCATCTCCCCATGGAAAGCATGAGTTACCTGGGTAGGAAGTAATCTGTCCGTTGGGCAGAAAAATTAAATCTACCCGTGTAAACACGGAAAGGAGGAAAATCTATGGAATACACAAAGCCGGTTATTGTTGCGCAGAACAACAAAAATGGATCTTTTGCGGCAGGTTGCCCGGAAAAGGACGGCTGCAACGGTGGTGGCACTGGTGGCACTGGCACCAATTGCAAGTGTTACAAATGCGAGCGCACAAAGTAATGTTGTGTGGGTAAATGCCATTGGCGCTCTTGTGTTTACATGAGAGCGCCTGTTTTAGACTGAGAAAAAAATCATGATAGATAGAAAGGACTGAAAATGTTATATCGTCAGAAATTCGACACCTTTATCAGGATATACGATGAAGTAGGATACATTACCAATAGGAGTAATTTTAAGGATCATGTCACCGACAAGTCCGGTGCGGTGTTTTTAAAAGCCCTTACAAGAAAACCAAGGGAATTTCAAGAACTGGTTGCTGAAATCACAGGGGCCTATAAAAACGCTGATCCTGCCGTTGTTGCACAGGATGTAAAGGATTTCTACAAATTGCTGGAAGAAGACGGTTTTATCGTTTCCGGTGAAACACCGGAAGAACTTGATCGCAAGGACATTCGTTTTTCCTATTCCGAACTAATGCCCAAAACAATGCGGGAAGATTTTACTCCTGATATATTCCGGGCAGATAAAAATTCACAGGATTATCTTGAAAATTATTTTAAAAACAATCCCCAGCTTACCCAATTTCAGATAGAGTTGACCAGCCGCTGCAACGAACGTTGCGTACATTGCTATATTCCCCATGAAAACAGAATTGATGATATTGACCCCATGCTCTATTACAATATACTTGATCAATGCCGTGAAATGGGCGTTTTAAGCCTTACCCTTTCAGGCGGTGAACCAATGCTGCACCCCAATTTTGCCGAGTTCCTTCGCAAAGCCAAGGAATATGATTTTTCAATTAATGTTTTAAGCAACCTTACTCTTTTGAATGACGAAATTTTGATGGAAATGAAAGCAAACCGGCTTTCCAGTGTTCAGGTTTCATTGTACAGCATGAACAGCGAAATACACGATTCTATTACACAGCTTCCCGGTTCTTTTGTAAAGACCAGAGACGCAATTCTTAAATTGATTGAAAACGAAATCCCTTTGCAGATAAGCTGCCCGGCAATGAAACAAAATAAAAAATGCTATGTAGATGTGGCAAAATGGGCGGAAGAACACAAAGTCCGCGCCGTTACTGATTATATCATGATGGGACGTTACGATCACACAACCGATAATCTTGACAGCCGTCTTTCCCTTGAAGAAGTAGGAGACATTATAAGCGAGATTATTGAAAACGATCCTGATTACAAAGAACGTCTTGTTGAGGCGGACTTCGGCGAGGTTGAAAAAGAGGACATAAGCGAAGATCTTCTGTGCGGTGTTTGTATTTCAGCAATCTGCATGGTCGCCAACGGCAATATATATCCCTGCGCCGGCTGGCAAAACTATGTTTGCGGAAATGTTACCGAACAGCCGCTTAGGGAAATTTGGGAGAAATCACCGAAAGTCCAATATTTGCGCAGCCTGCGAAAAAAAGACCTGCCGGAGTGCATTGATTGCGTTGATCGCCACTTTTGTGCAGTGTGCATGGTGCGAAACGCCAATGAAGACCCAGAAGGAAATCCATTCAAAATTAATAAACATTTTTGCAGGGTCGCGGCCTTAAACCGAAAAATTGTCCTTGACTGGAAGGCAAAACTACAGGCGGTGTGATGACTGACAATCACGTCCATATTGGACAGTTTAAAGATGTATTTTATGATCCGCTTGAAATTACTGAGATTGTATTGTCTTCAGGAATGGAAGGTATGTCATTTTCTTCGACCAGTAGCTGCAAAGATGGTATTCAATATTCCAAAATAGAAAAAGAAATTGGCAACCTTCTGTCTTGCGTACCATACACGGTTAAAAAAATCAAACCTTTCTTTTGGTATAATCCTGATTATATACATCAAAACATTACTATAGAAAGTGCATTTGATACCATTCCATATAAAGGGATAAAAATACATCCGTTAGCCCATAAATGGGACTTTGATAACACACTGCACATGGAAGTTTTACATCATCTCTTTCATTACGCCTCTATGCACAATCTGCCAATATTAATTCATACAGGCCTGAACGGTGTTGACAATGCAGACAGGTTTGAGCGCTTTATAAATGAATATCACAATGCGCAATGTATTCTTGCCCATTGCCGCCCTCTGGATATTACAATAAATATGCTCAGTAAATATAATAACGTCTATTGCGACACAGCCTTTGTACCGGAAACAGATATAACAAAAATTATTTCTGCCGGCTTTAGAAAAAAAATCATTTTAGGCTCTGATTTTCCCATTACTCATTTTTATAGAACAAAATATCCGCAACCGGGTGAAAATCCAACAATCTCTTTACGGGAAAAATATGCAGAAGATATAACCGGCTGGGAAAAACTGGAAAATGGGAATGTAATATGATCAGACAACGTATTTACGAAATCATTGACAATGACCCAAAAGACAGAGACAAGGCAAGCAGCCTTTTCGACTGGATTATGATGGTTCTAATCTGGCTCAATGTAGCTGTCGTTATTATCGGTTCAGTTAATGAAATCCACGACAAATACCGTGTGTTTTTTACTTATTTTGAATTATTCTCAATAGCAATTTTCACTATTGATTATCTATTAAGACTGTGGACTGCGCCCTGTAAATTTACTGCATCAAAATATGTATTTGTGCCGTATATACGTTATATTTTTTCATTCTTAGGGGTGATTGACCTTTTGGCTATTCTGCCGTTTTATCTTCCATTCTTTATGAGTATTGATCTTCGTATTCTGCGAATTCTGCGCATTTTCAGGCTTCTGCGGGTACTAAAATTAAGCCGGTATAATAATTCATTCAGGTTGATAGTCAATGTTCTTCAAAGACAAAAGGAAAAATTGTACATTACGATTTTCTTTATGATTATAATGATTTTATTGGCTTCATCTGTCATGTATTTTATCGAGAACCCTGTTCAGCCGGATAAGTTTCCCAACATTCCTGCAACCCTGTGGTGGGCGGTTGCAACCCTTACCACAATTGGCTATGGAGACATATATCCGATAACCATTTTGGGTAAAATGCTGGGTGGTGTGATTGCAATAATGGGCATCGGTCTGATTGCAATGCCTTCGGGCATTATTAGCATGGGACTGATAAATGAGTATGAAAGAGAAAAGAAAAGAAGAAAGAAGAAAACAGCAACAAAACGACAAGAGAAAACTAACTGATCCTGGGCCGAATCGAACGGCCGACCTGCCGCTTAGGAGGCGGCCGCTCTATCCACTGAGCTACAGGACCGGACACTGCGAACCGCAGACTCGCAACTCTTTCAAGGTATCCAAAATAACCGTTTTTGTCAATTGCCTGATTATTGCCTGATTATTTCTGTATATTTACTTGTATCAATATGCCCATTCACGCTACACTATTTCTATGAAGGTACAACGGTTATTTGTTGAAAAACAACAGGGTTTTGCGATTGAGGCGCGGCGGCTGCAGGCCGATTTGGCTGATTTTTTGGGGGAGCTGTATCCCGAACTGACCAGGCTTAAAGACCTGCGAGTGCTCAGGCGTTATGATGTAGGCGGTTTGGATAAGGCCCAATTTGAAGAGGCAGCGGGAACCGTTTTCTCCGAGCCGCAGTGCGACCGGATTTTTTACGGCGAAAGCGCCCCTACACAGGCAGGCGACCACTGCTTTGCCGTGGAATACCTTCCCGGCCAGTACAGCCAGCGGGATGATACCGCAGAACAAAACGCCGAACTGCTTACCGGCATTAAACCGATTGTCCGTTCCGCCCTTGTTTACATTATAAGCCCCAGCGATACCCCCGTTTCAAACGCCGCTCTTGAAGCCGTCAAAAAATATTTGAGCAATCCGGTTGATTCAAGGATAGCTGCGGTATCAATACCACAGACGCTGGAAGAGACCGCAATAGCTCCCGGTGATATCCCCACTCTTTCCGGTTTCATTACCGCTAACGATACAGAACTGGAAACAATGGTCCGCAGCTATGGGCTTGCGATGACCATCGAAGATATATATTTTTGCCGCGATTGGTTTGCTTCCATTAAACGGGACCCCACGCTGGCGGAACTAAGGGTGCTGGATACCTACTGGTCGGATCATTGCCGCCACACCACCTTCAACACGATTTTGGAAAAAATCGAAATTGCCAACGCAGATGATGACCCGTCTGCTGCTGCATTGGCGAATGCCCTTGCATTATACGAAGCAACCCGTAATGAAGTATATGGCGAAAACAGCGCAAAACATCCGCGTTCGTTGATGGACATGGCGGTTATCGGGGCAAAAGCGCTGCGGAAACGCGGTCTTGCCGATGATGTTGATGTCTCAAAAGAGATCAATGCCTGCACGGTTAAAATACAGGCCGAATTCAGCGATGGTTCAAGCGAGCCCTGGTTTGAGCCCTGGCTCCTGCTGTTCAAAAACGAGACCCACAATCACCCCACAGAGATTGAGCCGTTTGGCGGCGCGGCAACCTGTCTGGGCGGCGGCATTAGGGATCCGCTTTCCGGACGGGGGATTGTGCATCAGGCCATGCGGATTATTGGCGGCGGCGATCCCCGCACGCGCTTGAGCGAAACCTTGCCGGGAAAACTCCCCCAAATAAAGCTGGCCCGCGAAGCTGCGGCGGGTTATGCATCTTACGGAAACCAAATTGGCACTGCCGCCGGTCAGGTGACGGAATTGTATCATAGCGGATTTTTGGCAAAGCGTATGGAATTGGGTGCGCTGATTGCCGCGGTGCCTGCCGCATGGGTACGGCGGGAAGAACCCATGCCCGGCGATGTGGTTATCCTTGTTGGCGGCAAAACCGGCAGGGATGGTATTGGCGGCGCAACCAGTTCCTCAAAAGTGCATACCGATGAATCGGTGGAGACTGCTGGGGCGGAAGTGCAAAAGGGCAATGCCGTGGAAGAACGCAAAATCGTGCGCCTGTTCCGCAATCCATTGGTAACACAGCTTATTAAACGCTGCAACGATTTTGGCGCAGGCGGCGTTTCGGTCGCGGTGGGAGAACTTGCCGCCGGCCTTGATATTGATCTGGATAAAGTGCCTCCCAAATATGCGGGGCTTAACGGTATAGAATTGGCAATTTCCGAATCGCAGGAACGCATGGCCGTGGTGGTCGCCGCCGCTGATGCCCAAGCCTTTATCAATCATGCCGCCGCCGAAAACCTTGAAGCGGTAATAATCGCAACCGTTACCGCTAACGACGATGATGATGCCAACGCCGCCGCCTTAAAAATGAAATGGCAAGGCAAAACCATTGTCGATCTAACACGATCATTCCTCAACACCAACGGCGCCCCCCGCTCCGCACAGGCATTGCTCAATAGCTCATCTCGAAATATTTCACACGGAGGGCACGGAGAGCACGGAGGACACGGAGAGAAGGAAAAAACAGAACCAAGCGTCTTGCTGGACAACCTGAAGAGCGAATTGATGTCTTTGCGGTCTTGCAGCAGGCGGGGGGTACAGGAGCGGTTTGATGGATCTATCGGCGCGGGATCGGTGTTGTTTCCCTGGGGCGGCGCGGAACAGGGCACCCCGGAGTGCGGCATGGCGGCGCTGCTGCCATCACTGGAAAAACAAAGCAGAACCGCAAGCCTTATGAGCTTCGGTTATGATCCCGATTTAATGGAACAAAATCCCTACGAAGGGGCAAAGGGCAATATCCGCGAAGCGCTGGCAAAGTTTGCCTGCATGGGCGGCAATTTCCGCAGCGCCCGCTTGAGCTTTCAGGAATATTTCCCGCGAACAGTATGCCCCGACACCTGGGGCAAACCTGCCGCCACCCTGCTCGGCGCGCTGGAAGCCCAGCTTGCCCTGGAAGTTCCCGCCATTGGCGGCAAGGATTCCATGTCGGGCAATTATCACGATGCGGTAAACGGCATCGACCTTACCGTACCGCCCAGCCTGCTTGCCTTTGCCGCAGGAATCGCCCCCGCCGCCTCGATCCGATCCGGCGCACTCTCCGGCCAGACCGGAAATGTCATTGTCCTGCTGGCACAAAACAATCAGGCAGCCAACGAATGGGATGTATTCAAAGCCAACATGGACGCGCTTGCCGCGTTACACGCAAGCGGCTATGTCCGATCAGCTTATCCCGTAAGCGCCGGCGGCATTGCCGCAAGCCTTGCCCTCATGGCTTTTGGCAACAATACCGGAATAGAAATTACACAAAACGGGTTTACGCTCGCCGCAGACCCGGCATATCAAGGCTCAGTGTTAGTCGAAATTGACGGCACCGCCTTCCAAAACAAGCCCCAAATCAGCGAAATCCTCGCAAAAGCCGGCCATTGGAAAACCACCGCCGCCACCATCACCGAACCAGTATTACGCATAACAACCGGCAACTCACAATCCGCAGAAACCCCGCTAGCAGAACTGCGCCGCGCATATGAGGCAACGCTGGAAAAAGTGTATGTGGGGACTGGGGACTGGGGACTAGGGACTGGGGATCGTTGTCTGAAAGATAACAGTATTTCCAACCTGGTTTCCGGTAGTTCAAATTATGATAATACTTCTAAAATATACCCCAATACCTCAACTCGCAATCCCCAGTCCCCAGTCCCCAGTCCCCAGTCCCTTTCTTCCCCATTAATCATCCTCCCCGTTTTTCCGGGAACTAATGGTGAATGGGACATGGAACGGGCTTTTCGTGAGGCGGGGGCGCGGACCAAATTGGTTATTTTCAGAAACCGCAGCAAAGAAGCTATTGCCGAATCAAGACGGGAACTTGCGGCGGCGATCGGCGAAGGGCAGATACTGGCATTATCTGGCGGCTTCAGCATGGGGGACGACCCTAACGGCAGCGGTAATTTTATTGCCAATATATTGCGTGCTCCAGGCATTGCCGATGCGGTAAATGAACTGCTTGATAAGCGCAATGGACTCATACTGGGAATCAACAGCGGGTTTCAGGCGTTGATCAAACTGGGACTGCTGCCCTACGGCGCTTTCCGCGAACCGGCCAGCAATATGCCCATACTTACCGTTAACCGCATAGGGCGGCACGTTTCCCGCATGGTTCGCACTCGTGTAATGGCAACCGCCGCCAATTCCCCCTGGCTTGCGCTGGAAGAACCCGGTACGATTCACGTTATACCGGCAAGCCACAGCGAAGGCCGCCTTGTTATACGCCAGGACGAAGGAGAAGCCCTGTTCAAAAACGGGCAGGTTCCGTTCTGCTATGTTGATGCGCACGGGCAGCCGACCATGCAGGAACCGGATAATCCCAACGGATCAGATTTTGCCATTGAGGGCCTCTGCAGCCCCGACGGCAGAATCCTGGGCAAGATGTGCCATTCGGAACGGCGCGGCGAGTATGTGCATATCAACATACCCGGCAACAAGCGGCAAACTATTTTTGAAGCTGGCGTGCGGTACGGTGTCAATCATCATGTGCGTTAACTTAATTGGATTTTTTTACCATCTATGATAATAGTCAAGCAGTATTTTTTGCTTTTTCAAGGAAACATCGATATTGATGCATCTTTAGCTCATGTTTTGCAATATCTCGTCCATAATGATATTCTCCTTTTTTGAGCATTTGATATAGTTCTGCAAATACCCGCCGCCGTAGGCCGGTGCGCACCATCCCAGGCTTCTTATACCGGCATAGCCTTTCATAC
>Ga0123356_10002503_pt1 | contig 19619 bp, 17 predicted proteins | sample TergutEmb28metaG_2_FD_92546 | JGI IMG/M metagenome (GOLD analysis project Ga0123356, IMG submission 92546) | Embiratermes neotenicus P3 segment gut microbial communities from Petit-Saut dam, French Guiana - Emb289 P3 | ecosystem: Host-associated > Arthropoda: Insects > Digestive system > Gut ...
CGGCGACGCGATGGACCTGCTCGCGTCGCTCGACGCGGAGGACCAGTACAACCTCACGATCATCGAGCCCTCCTTCCCCACCGACCCGTGGTACGCCAACGTCCCTGGCGAGCCGAGTGTCCAATACGACACCTTCATGACCGACGACCTGGTCCCCTGGGTCAAAGCGAATCTCGCCATCTCCGGAACCGAGCAGAACTGGCTGATCGGATTCTCAAAATCGGGCATTGGCGGACAGGACCTCCTGCTCAACCACCCGACCGTCTATGCCCTCGCTGCCTCTTGGGACTTTCCGGCCGACATGTCAACATATGATTTCTTCGGGTCGGACTCCGCAAGTGGGTACGGGACCCAAGCGAACTTCGCAGCCAACTACGAGCTTTCGGGCTCATTCCTCGCCGCACACAAGGCACCGTTCCTCATCAGCAACAGGATCTGGCTCGGCGGATATGCGCTCTACGGTCAGGACATGATCGACTACGACGCCCTCCTCAGCTCGGAAGGGATCGCGCACACCCTGGGCCCCATGGTGAGCACAAGCCACAGCTGGGACAGTGGCTGGGTCCCAGCCGCACTGGCCGGGCTGTACCAAGACAGCCTGAACCTCACAGGCTGAGCCCGGTACGCCCTTCCCCGCCGGGTCGAAGGAGGGACCTGCCAAACCGGAAGGCTGATCGGGTGACTGGCAGAACGGACTCGAGGCGTTCTTGCAGCACCCCTAGGCGGGACTCGTTGCTGTACCAGTTCGGATAGAAGAAGATGTCCGGACCGTTGGCCTCGAACGGGTCGCCGGCCGGGGTACTCGCTTCGCCAAACAAGAGCGCCATCATGGGTCGTGCCGTCCCGCTCTTGTTCGGCATCCCACGATGCCAAAGGGTCGAGGTCCGGATCAAGAGGTCACCCTGCTCGAGTGGGATTCGCGTGGAGAGCTTCGATCTTCTCTCCATCACAAAGCGCCAGTACGGGCAAAAGTCCCGGTGCGTGCTCGGCAGGAGATCTATCGCCCCATTGATCTCATCGGTGTCAACCATGGCGACGTTGCAGAGGAGGAACTGATCTGCGAAGAGGCTGTCCATGTGATAGTGCTGAGGCGAGCTTCCAGGAAGGTTGTAATTGATCTGGGCACGGAGGTTACAGCGCTTCCCTTGCCGCAGAGCGCGCACGGCGTCCACGATCCCATAATCTTGGAGCTGGTCGTGGACGAACCGGCCGGCCTCGCCGGGGTAGCAGTTGATGTGGCCCACGATGGAGCCGCCGCCTTCGAACTCGGGCGACTGATCGTACGCAACGGCAAGCTGGGCGTTGAGTTCGGTCAGTGGGCCCTTCGACACCACTGAGCGAATCACTGAGTATCCGTTCTCTGCGAGCTCTTGCTTGAGGAGCTCCAGCGCTTCAGCTGAGAGCTTCCTCTCGCTCTCTGTGGTGGTCATAAGGGTCCTTTCGTAGACCAACCAGGTGCCGACTCCGGGTCTCGAGCCATGCGTCCAACCCGTCACCAGGTGGGCGTTGACCCACTGCTCCTTCCATCTGCTCACTCGGGCGATTGTCGAACTGCATCCCCGGGAAGGTTGAGTGCCGCCGGGCCCCTCTGATACCCAGCCTCGGGAACGCGCGCTCCACCAGTTCCCGGTGGCGTCTCACCGTATCAACGCTCGGCATCGCCACCTCTTTCAGGGGACCACAAGGAAACCCAGCCCCCCACTGTTGGGAAGAGGCGGAACGAGGCAGGAGAGCAGGAATATGCGGTCGGAAGGGGCTCCGAGGACGGTGGTCGTGTGAGGATCATGGTGGTCCACAACCGGTACCGGTCCTCGTCGCCAAGCGGCGAAGACCGGGTCGTCGACCAGGAACGGGCTGCGCTCGAGGAGGCGGGCCACGAAGTACAAGGATTCGAACGCCGAAGTGACGATATCGCCTCCTTCCCCCCTCTCAGGAAGGCACTCGTACCCGCTGCCGTGGTCTGGAGCTCCAGCCCTGCCAGGGACCTGGAAGCCGTTCTCGCCACGTATCGGCCTGACGTTGTGCACATCCACAACGTATTTCCGCTCTTGAGCCCGTCTGTCCTCTTGGCGTGCCGGCGGAGCGGTATTCCCTCCGTCGTGACCGTGCACAACTTCAACCTTGTGTGCGCCGCCGGCAACCTCTTCCGTGAGGGTGCGATCTGCCGCGACTGCGTTGGACGGCTCGTCCCGACACCGGGTGTCGCACACGGTTGCTACAGGGACTCGTCATGGTCCACCGTCCCGAGGGCTCTCTCGATCGTGGCTCACCGCAAGCGCTGGCAGACTGCCCCGTCGGCGTACATCTTCTTGTCCGAGGCGCAACGCCTCGAACTCGAACCCGCCGGACTGCCGGTCTGCCGTTCGTTCGTGAAGCCAAATCTCGTACCACCTGTCCGGCGGAGGCAAACGAACGAAGGCCTGGTCGTCTACCTCGGGCGGCTCGCGGAAGAAAAGGGGCTGCGCGTCCTCATGGATGGTTGGAGCTCGTACACCGACGCCATACCCGACGGCAAGCTCCGCCTGGTTATTGCCGGGACCGGCCCATTGGAGACCCCAATAAGGAGGTGGGCCAGCAGTCGCCCGGCTGTCGACGTGGTCGGCTTGCTCGAGAGAAGTACGTGCGCCGACCTGGTCGCCCGTGCGGCGGCGGTCGTGGTGCCTTCCGAATGGCCCGAACCGTTCGGGCTCGTTGTCGCCGAGGCCATGGCCGCCGGTGTCCCGCCGATCGCCACTTCCCACGGGGCCTTTCGCGAGCTCATCACCCACGGGAAAGATGGCATCCTCTATCCGCCGAGCGATCCCGAAGCCCTCGGTCGCGTCCTTCAACGCCTCGATCAGAATCCGGGGTGGACCGTCGAGCTCGGCCACGCCGCCTACGACACCTATCTGCGACGGTTCGCCCCGCCCGGAAACATCGGCGAGCTCGAACGCATCTACCGGTATGCGGTCAGCCACCCACGGAAACACGGAAGGGACCAAGGAGAACGCGTTTCCGAAAGCCCCGCCTGACGAGTCTCCTCGATGCCCCCGAGGGTCCAACCCGCCAGCGGCGCTCCACAGGCGGTTCAGCAGTGTCGATCGACGAACAGAGCCTTCCCCAGAGCGCCCCATCCGTACGCTATGTCATAGGGGAGGGCTCGCTTCGGGGTATCAACGCCGACAACATAGACGTTGCCCGCAAAGCAGCGACTCATCAATAGCAATGCCCGAAGTGCCTGGGTCTGGCCCGCCACCACGAGGAGACTCTTCAGGTGATGCTGCCTGGCGTAGGAACCGACCCACTCGGCCTCACCAACCGTCCGCCCTGGATTCGGCGCGAAGCACACAATACGAACTCGATGCAACACCGGACAGGAATAGTCCGACTTCCCCTGTGAGAACAGAACCAGGGGAGCAAAGCCACGGTCAGCCAGCGACACGGCCTCGTCTTCCCTCAAGTTCTCACTCGGTCCGTTGAGACTAACAATAGCGTCAGCCTTGTGGGGGGCGCCGAGCGGAGGCCAAACCAACACCAGGAGCGTGGTGACGACGAATACCGCCACCACGACACTCAGCCCACCGAGGGCTCGACGTGTCCGCCGCGCCCTCGCTATCGTCTGCCGAAGAGTCCCCCTACCATTCCGGGACTCCCTCGTCGACTCGATAACGGGCAACCTCCCGATCGGAGCCCCCGACGGTTCGTAGTCGCCGGCACCGAGCCCTCGAAATGACACCCGACTCAGCCTATTCGCGATGGTCTCGCTACGAACGGCGTATCGACTATCTCGGCGCGGTCCCACTGCCGCTGGATGCGTGCCCTTCGGTAGCGGATCACCTGACTCAGAATCGGGATCTTGCGACGCACCAATGGCCCTAGAACCTTTGCCTTCAACCCGTTCCCCAACGAATAGAGGCCGATCGTCGACTCGAACCTTGCATTCTTGACAACGGGTGCCGGCAGCACGCACCGAACACGATCGAGAAGCCCCTCCTCGTAGAAGAACCGCCAGTCATCGGCCGTCGTACGAATAGGAATTGCCTTCTCTACCATTCTGATGCATGCTTCTCGTGTGATCACATACGCCCCCGCATTCACCAGCTGGCCCACATCGACAGGGAAGGCAAGTATCCGTGCGCCCGACAGGTCGACGGACTCCTCTCGACTCACCTTCAGCGGCCCAGGCGGAAAGCTGGCAAAATTGAGAAGCGCGACCTCTGCGCCGGTAAGGCGCTCGGCGAGATTATCGATCAACTCTCCGACATCGTGGGGCAACACGATATCGTCTTCCAATACCAATGCCGTGTCACGATCATCATCAAGGATCTGCTTATAAGCGCGATAGTGACTCAGCGCGCACCCTGCGGCGCCTGCAGGAAAAGGGCACCGCGAGAAGAACGAGGAGTCGACGAGGGAGGAATTCTGGAGATCGAGCTCACGCCCATCGACGCCAGAAACAAGTTCATAATCCAGGTTGGCCTTCGCCAGCTCCTTGGTGATGTGAGCCCGTCGATCGAGAGACCGCGTTAAATTAATGACGTAGGCGTGCATGTTTGAGCTCAAGGGGTCAGCTGGCTGGTCGCGAAACGGGCTTCGCGGTCAAATCTCAGGCGGGCGGATGCGGCGACAAGTCGGGCACGTGGGACGAGGAGCGAGGCTGCGAGCGTGACATCGAGAAGGTGTGGAGTCGCCTCACCCGCTCCCGTCTCTGTGAAGGACGAGAACACGGAATAGGCAATGAGAAAGAGGGCCAGGGCGCGGGTTACCCCGGGTGGTCTTCGCAATGCCAACAAGACCAGGATCAGGAATGATAGACCCAGGAGGACGCACCCGACAACCCCTTGATTTTGATAGGTTGCGATCCAGCTACTGTCAATGGGAAGACCATTCTCTCCGGGGACGCCGTTCTGAACAGAATCATTGGTCATGCCGGATCCGAGCAGCTTGTTCGTCTCGGGGCGGGGCTCAGAGAGAACCATGTGCCAATAGCTGGTGCGGCCCGAAAGGCTACCGATAGCCTCTGAACTCTGACCCCGTATCAACCACGAGGATACGAGTGGCGAGAGAGGCAGAAGGACCGTGAGTGCCACGACAATGACGACCAAGAAGGCTTGCCGCACGCGACGGTTCGACATAAAGAGGCTCAGACCCGCCACGAGGAGGCCTATCAACAACCCGATCAAGGCGGTACGGGTGTGGCTCGCGATCAGCCCGAACAATCCCAGGCCAATCAGGAGAAGTGCCGGTTTACGGCGGACGGCCCCACATGCCCACAGGATGATGATGAGTCCCGTCAACTCTGCCATGTAATGCCCGACCGCGGTGGCAGGCAAAGGCCAAATCGCGCCGTCGAGCCGAGCACTCCCGTAATTGAGTGAGAACGCTTTGGATGGCGAGATGGCAAACCCCAAGACCAATGAGACGAGGATGCAGGATAAGACGATGAGTTGGCTTCTTACCAATACGAGCCCTCTGTCGCGCCACCAGGGCGTCAGGAGCCAGAGCACAGCAACGAAGCCAATGAGTCGGAATCCCCGATACGCGGTTCCAAAACTGACGAGTCGGATACTCATCATCACGGATAGCGTAGCGAGGACGGTGAAAATGCCCAGGAATAGGTTGGGACGAATCAGGAGGTTCCTGTTGACCGTTAGAGCCAGCAGAAGAGCAACAGGTAATGCGCCCTGGGTGATCACCTGAAATACCGGGTGTGGCAACGGAATCACCGATCCGGTAGCCGGACTTCCAATCCCGTTCAAGAACAGGAGACCCCATATCACGGCCACACGCCGCAGACTTCTGTCCGCCTGGGCCGTCGCGCTTCGCGCCGGGCTGGTGAGCTTGTTCACGGAGCCGTAGCCTCGACGACCGGACCTGCGCACGCTCTGCGGCTCACTGCCCTGACGCCTTGAGGACCTCGAACAGACCGTCTCCAGGCTCAGCCGAGGTGCCGCGAACTGCCGCTGGGAGTCCCGAGCTGTAGTCCTCCCGATCGGTTCCAATGAGGATCCCTGAGAGGATGGCTATACGAGCGTGACGGAGCTGCGTGGCAATCGCTTCGATGCTGGACCTCGTCGCCTCGCCGGCTCGGATCATCACGACGGCTTTGCCCACCGAAGCCGCGAGGTGATCCGCTCCGACTGCAGAATCCACAGTGGCCAGAACGAGCGTCACGTCAGCGTCCTCGGTGACGGACGGATCTGCCATCCGAGTAGGGTCTGGCGCGGCGACCACCAAGGAGATCTGTTGCCCTCTCAAGGAGACGGTCTGCGGCGCCCCAGAATCCCCTTTTGCGCGGAGGAGCGCCCTCAGGGGCCGATCCTCTGCTGCGTCAGCGAGGACCACCCGCTTTCCCTCCGACGCCAAGCGGTACGCGAGCGCCGCGAGGGAGATTGCGGCCGGTTCGGCGGAGCCGATCTCGACCAGCGCCAGCGATCCGTCCGGGACACCGCCAAGATGAGCATGGAGCCGGTGCACGACCGACTTCAGGGCGGGCGACGGCCGACTAAGCCGGCGTCGCAGCCGAAACGCCTTCCAACGGTTCAAGCCAGCCGCCTTACGCTCAACTCCACCGGTGCGCCGAGCGCCGCAGCGACATCGGAGCGGGCACGCACCCGGTCGGACAGCAATTCACTCAGGATCACGATCGCGATTCCAAAGGCGAGGCCGCCGAACAATCCGGAGAGTCCGTCTTTGACGGCCTTCTTCTTAGCCGATACCGGTAGGACGTAGGCCTTATCGAGGACGATGCTGTCGCGGATCGCTGCAGACTGGCCCTCCTCGTCCTGGGCGATTTGCCCGCGCAAGGTGGTGATCTGCCCAAAATCGGTCGCCTGCTGCAGCGGGTTGGCGCTGGAACCCGGGTTCCGCTTCGCTTGGAGCGACAGAACTTGCGCCTTGAGCGAGCCAATCTCGTCGTTCGTCGTCTTTTGCTGGAGCTGGGCTCGAATCTTGAGGAACGCCTGGGCCACGGCGTTTGCCCTGGTCTCCGCTTCGGCTGCCGTCGTGCCATTGGCATTGATCGTCAGGATCGAACTGCCAACGCCTGAGCCCTTGTAGGAAAAGACCGGCTCGTTGGGATTGAGGTGAAGAATCCTCATCGCAGCTTCACCCACCGTCTGAGTCTCCAGCAAGCTGACCTCATTGGCCATCCCGGTGGCGGGATCGGTTCCGGGCAATTCGACCAGATAGAGCTGGGAGACCGCCGTTGCCTTATGTGGGAGCACCACATGGAGACTCGCACCGATGACCAACCCGGCGAAAGCAGTCGCAAGCCAGAGCCGCTTCCGTCGCTTGGCTGCTGCTTTCAGCGATCGGATGCTCACCGGCGGACCGGGGTCGTACGCCGGATCCTCGTATTCCTGTGCCGTGAACACGTCGAGCGCCCGGTCGGTCAAGCCCGCCATCTCACCCTTCCTGTGGCATTCGTTGCGGATCTGACATGCGTCGTTGGTACCGACGCTCGTCCCTGGTTGGTCCCCGGAACCTGCCAGCCCGCGGACATGAATTCTGGCAACGAACCGACGGTGGCGTCGCTCCGGTCGGGATTCACCACGATGATCCCTTGGATGCCAGGCCCCCCGCTCGCGCTGGCCAGCGCGACGCGAGCGAGGTCGTCAGCTACGGCGAATCCCGAGGAGACGGAGAGGATGGTCGGCCCGCCGGCGACACTCAGGTCAGGATGCGAAGGGTCGACGGCGAGCACCGAAACGAGCAGCTGCGCCTCGCCCGAGGGTGGCTCATTGCTCCACCGGTTGGCAGGACGCAGCTCGCCGTCGACGGTCTCGTTCTCAGGACCCAAGGTGAGCATGAAATTCACGTGATCAGAGGCACGGAGGGCGGCGCAAGCGGCGCTCAGGGACTCGAGCGCTGGATCATCGCCTAGGGCCAGTCGCGTAGGAATGCCCGATTCGGCCGCGAAGAGCGCGAGTTGCGGCCCGGAAGACAGGGCGGCCCGGTCACCAACGAACGAGACCACGTAGACGGTGAAGCGTGCGTCGAAGTCATTGGGAAGCAGATTCCGGAGCACCTGACGCAACTTCCACGCGTTTGCAGCCGACGAATCGAAGTGCTCCAGTAAGTGCCTCCAGTCGGCGATGTTCTTGTAAGGGTCTGCCTCCAAAGAGGCCAGAATCGGCGCGCCAATAGATCCTGCAATCTGGTCACGCCGGCGTAGGCGGCCATCAGACCCCGCGCGGACAAGGATGATGGCCGAGCCAACGGCGACGCCACCCACCAGCCCGAGCAAACCGTAGAGCACGAGGAGACGGGTCTTCGACTTACCCGGAATAGCCGCTGGGGGCTGGATTATGCTCGTCGACCCGCTGACGGCCTTGTTGGTCTCGACGTAGCGCTGATATTCCTTCGTGACTGCACCGACCAGCTGGATGGCTCGTTCTGAGCTCGCCGCGTGAGCCTCGATACGAAGGACGTTTGCAGCTGGGCCCGAGGCCACAATGGCGTGTTTGAGTTGGTCAGGGGGTATCGGAGGCGATACCGCCGCCGCCGCCGGTGTCAGGACACTGCTACTGGTGACGATGATCTCCTGCGTCTGCGTGTCCGACCCAGTGGTATCAGCGCCTGCTGCGGTCGGCCCGGGCAACAAGACTTCGGCGGCGGCGCGGGCCTCCGGGACGTGGTGTTCTGCCAGGGCCAAACCGGCGAGAGCGCCGAGTCCCGCGATCACCGTCACGGCAACCCACCGACGGCACAAAACGGCCAGTGACTCTCGCAGATTGAGGGGTTGCTCTCTCATGGGCATTGGTCCCCATGAGGCAGATTGTCGTTCATGGAGTTTCGTGCCAGCGAGCTGTGCTTCGAACGCTCTGCTGTATTGCGGGTGGCGGCAAGGATCTCCTGTTCCTTTCGTCATCCGTAAGAGTCGACGGATCCGGCCGTGATACAGGGCGGCTACGACCCTTGCCCGTCCGGGTCGTGACCAACGAGGACACCGGATCGGATCGCCACGTTGACCTCGCGGAGTTGCCGGCGAACGGCGTCGAGTGCGGTGGTGCTGGCCCGGCCGGCGCCGACCATGACCACCGCGTCCTTGGCCCAAGCCGCGATGTGGTCGGCTCCGAACGCCTGGTCAGCTGATGCCAGCAGAAGTGTGGCGTCGGCTACGTCGCCGACCTCCGGCACTGCCATCTGAGCGGGGTCGTCCGGTGCCACGAGCAGCCCCACGGGTTGCCCTTGGATCGAAACCGGACGAACCATTCCTGTGCCTCCGTCGGCGCCCAGGAGCGTACCGAGAGGCCTGCCTTGGCCGACGTCTGCGACGACGACGCGCTTGCCGTCCGATGCGAGGGAACTCGCCAGGGCGGCAATCGCAAGCACAGCAGGCCCGGTGGCGTTGATCTCCACAAGAGCCAGCGCCCTGCTGTCGGTGGACTCGAGCTGGGCTCGTAGCCGGCGTTCCAGCAGTTGGAGCGTCGAACTCGGCCTTCGCAGGCGCCATCGAAGCCGAGCCGCCCTCCACCGAGTAACGACGGAAAGGCCAGGCTGTGGCGCGGCAGCCAGGGTGGGCGCTGGCTCGCCATCCGGATCGGTTGCCAACCCTGCCGGTCGGCCAACCTCCAAGCGGCCTACCACGTGCTGATGCCAGCGTACGCAGACAACGCCCGTCGCCGCGGTGGCAATGGTGGCGTACGCCGTGCCAACCACCCCGAAACGAAGTGTCAGGACGGCGACGCCAACGAGGGAAACGACCAGTCCCGCGATTTGCGTCTGGAGGATTCGATGAGCATTGCGAGTCTGCTTCAGTACGAGCAAAGGGCCAAGGGACAGGCTCATGACGATATAGGCAACCCCGAGAAGGACCGCTACCCGCTCCATGTGAGCGAACTGTGGCCCGTAGATCCTCGACAGGAGTTCGCGCCCCCACAGGACCAGAACAAAGGCCGCAGCTACGAAACTCATGATGCCTGCGACGGTCACGACCCGCGTGACTTTGATCAGGCCCTTCCAGCCCCTCTCGGCGTAGGCGTTGCTTGCCTCGGGAAGCCCAATACTTCCACCCGCTTGCACAAGCACGCCCGCAGGCCCGGCTACGAGTGCCTGGGAGGCCTTGAGACCGCCAAGCGCGGCCGGTCCGAGCAGCGCCCCAGCGATATACACATAGGCCTGACTGGCACCCCAGCTAATCAAGGAACTCCCGGTTAGCCACCTGCCCATCGCCCAGCGACTGCGTATGAGGGTCAGTCCACCGCGAAATGTGGGCCTCGCCCGGTATTGGCAGAGACCGTACGCCGCACCCGCCAATCCTCCGAGTGCCCAGGCTGAAATGACTGCCCCGGACGAGTGGACATGGGCCGCGATGATCACGAGAAATGCGGCGCCCTGGGCACAGCTAAACACAATGTCATTGGCCAGGGCGAGGCCAGGTCGTTGGCGGATGATACTCACCAGGCGCCAATAGTCCTGAAGCAGGAGCACCGTGATCCACGGCGCCAAGAACAGCATTGGGGTCGCGAAAGCCTGGATGTGGAGGACGTGGAGGGCCACACCCACCAGGGCGAAGAGCGCAGTCGCCCCCGAGCCGAGCAGCACCTCGGCCGCGAAACCGCGTTCGATTGTGCGGGTCCCTGCCTGCCGGCCGTCACCCTCGATGGCCATCGGTTCGATGATCAGCCCCCGATGGACGTCGACGAGAACGAGCCAGGCCGCGTAGGCAAACGCGAAGGCCCCCAGACCGGCCGCGCCCGCCACCCTGGCGACCGCGACCCCCATCGCGAAGTTTGAGACCGAGGAGAAGCCCTGATCGAGGAGCGTGGTCGCGGCCCGGCGGCTGCCCGCAGCGATGGTCGCCCGGGTTGCTCGGGAAGCTTGAGGGACCGTCTCTTTGTCGGCGCGCTCATGCGCGGAGATTTTCAAGGCCATGAGTTCGCGCCGGGCAGTTGGTCGGCTACCTCGGGACGCCCGGGCAGACCGAACGCCCGCAGAGCCGGCGTCAGCGTACGCCGTCGACGAGTTCGGGCTGGGATTGCAGCGCGCCGCTCACCTGACGGCGCAGGGTGTCGTCCACGACGCCGTCCGCGAGCAGCTCCTGGATTCGCCGGAGACGCACAAAGCGCGAGGAACAGAAGTCTTCATAGCTCAGTTCGGCATCGCCATAGGCGCTCGCCAGTTCGTCGACGCCGGCCCTGACGGTCCACTGCAAATGGAGACCCGGAAAGCTGCTTTCGAGCTTCGAGAAGTCCACCCGGTAGTTGCGCAGGTCCGGACCAGCGCCATCGGCGAAGGACAAAGATGACCCGGCGATTCGCTCCCGCACCATCTCGGCGATGTCCCGAATCTGAATGTTGTCCTCAGTTCGGCCGACGTTGAACGCTTCGTTATGCACGAGCTCCCTGGGGGCTTCGAGGACCGCCAAGAAGGCCCGGCTGATGTCTTCCACGTGGACGAGGGGCCGCCAAGGTGATCCGTCGCTCTCGAGTCGAACCTTGCCGGTTGTCATGGCGACAGCGGTGAGGTTGTTCACGACGATGTCGAGGCGGAGTCGAGGTGACGCACCGTAGGCGGTGGCATTTCGAAGGTAGGTGGGACTAAAGGTGTCGTCCGCGAGCTCCGATAGCTGCCGCTCAGCCTGGATTTTCGTCTCACCATAGGGGGTGACGGGGAAGAGATCACCATCCTCGGTCACCGCCGCCGAACCGGATGCTCCGTAGAGGCTGCATGACGACGAGAACAAGAACCGCTCGACTCCGGCCGCCTTGGCCGATCTGGCAAGCGCGAGGGTGCCATCGAGGTTGACCGAATACGTCGTGCTCGGGTTGAGCTGGCCGAGTGGGTCATTGGACAGGGCGGCGAGGCATACAACCGCGTCGTATCCGGCCAGATCGGCACTGGCCGCGTCCCGAATGTCCTTGAGGGGTCGGCCGATGATCGGCTCAGGGCCGCGCCCGAGGTCGCAGCCTTCATAAAGACCGAGATCGAGACCGTCGATCTCATGACCCGCGGCTCTCAGGAACGGAACGAGGACAGCCCCGATGTAGCCACGATCACCTGCGACAAGGACTCTCACCGTGCTTCACCCACTCCCAGCAGACTGATGGCGCACTCGCCTCACGACGAGAAGAGCACCGGATCATCCCGCTGATACAGGCGGCTTCCGAGCCTGGCGAGGAGCCTCCCTCACGTCGTCAGGAACTTCGCCAAGCGAGGACCGACGATGTTCGCGCTGTAGGCATCGACGAAGCGAGCGCGAGACGCTGAGCCCACCCTGGCCAGGGAGGTCTGGTCCTCCAAGAGCTCGAGAAGGATCCGAGCCGCTTGGCCAACACTGTCGAGCGGCCAGAAAACCCCCGCTCGTCCACCGTCGAGCAACTCGGGAATGCCTCCGACAGGTGCCGCCAGGACCGGAAGACCGGCCGACATCGCCTCGATCAGGGCAATACCGAATGCTTCGTAGTGTGCCGCGTGCACGTACAGGCGATGGCCCGGCAACAGCCGACGGACGTCGCTCCGATTGCCGAGGAAGTGTACGTCGTCGGCAACGCCGAGCTCCCTTGCTCGACGGACCAGTGCTTGACGGCTGCTGCCGTCACCGATGATGTCGAGGGAGCAGCGTCGACCGAGCCTGGCGGCCTCGGCCAGCACCTCCAAGAGAAAGACCTGATTCTTGCGCGGCTCCAGTGAGCCCACGGTCACCAGATCGGCCGGCGGAGGTAGCGCTGGGTCGCGTTCCTGGACCCCATCCTGGATGAAGTTCGGGATGAGCATGCTCGGCACGTTCTCCACGCCGGCGAGATGTCCGACCACGTCCGCCTGAACGGCCTTCGACACGTAGACCAGGGCATCGACCGAGGTGGCCACGTCGCGCTCGAACCGTCGGATGGCACGAAAGGTACGCCCGCCCGGTCGTATCTTTCCCTTCTCCGCCCACTCATCGGCTTGGGAAACGTTGAAGTGCACGACCATCACGACCCGCTGGGCCGCATCCCGGCGAGCACGCAGGGCGGCGCGGGCCGACACTGGGCACTGTGCATAGACCACGGCCGCCGGCTGCTCACGGAGTCGGCGGATCAGGACCCGTCGTAGGGCGGCTCCGTGCGACCAGCGATACCAGACCACACTGGCGGCCGGGAGGACCCTGTCGAGAGCCCGCCGGGGCGCAAACCAGGGCATCACCAGGAGTCGGTGCCAGGAGAAGGGGGTAATCACCTCGGCGCAGACGCCAGCTCGAGTCAGCTCGCCCACGACTTCCGCCACGTGCGCCTCGACGCCGGTGCTGCCCGTTCCCCGCAGGATCGTCGCGAGGATGACCTGCGGATCGCCCACCGTGGCCGCCGCAGTCCCGGTCATCTTGGGGCCACGAGCGATCCGGAGCACGCCGCTACACGCCTTGTGCTGACAACACGACAGACGTCAACTCGGCGAACTGAGCATCGAGCGCCCGGGCGTTCGAGATACTGCGCTCCAAGATGTGCGAGGTCAATTCCGCCGAAGAATGCTCGAGCTCCAGGAATTGCTCGATCAGGAGGTCGAGATCGAGTGAACGCACCGACTGGCAGAAGGCTCCGAGGCCCGCGTCGGCCATGAGACGGGCGTTCTTCTCCGAGTACCCGATCGAGACCGTAGGCTTACCGAGCTTCAAGGCACAGAGCACGTTGTGGAAGCGGGTCGCGACGACCGATCGAGCCGGCGATATCGCTTCCGACAGCTCGACGAAGGTTCTCACTGGTTCGGCACCGACCCAGGACTGCCGATCGGGCCGCGACGACTTGACGTCCCTCAGGATCTCGTCAACGACCTTTCGGTCATTCTCGTCACCGACCAGCAGCCTGACGCGGCGGTCCCGGTCAAGCAGCCAGCGAACAAACTGTTTCATCTTCTCGACGTACGCGGCGTGAATCTGGTCCGATTGCCGCCGGTCGTCGTCGTTCGTCCCGTGGTAGCCCATCACGCCGACACCCACCAGGCTCGGATCGACAGAGTCCTTCGCTGGCGGCGGGAGAGAATACGCAAGATCGGCAAAGATGTGGTCGTCGGTCGTGTCAAGGCCTCGCGCACGCATCGCGTCCCACGACAAGGTGTCACGGTAGGACCGATAGAACGCCAATCGGGCGGCGGTCGTCAGCAGCCAGCGAGTCATCCGCCGCTCAATGAAATTCGCTCCGACGTCCACAAACGCGACTCGTGTCCGAAACAGCCGCGCCGACAGGCTGAGAATAAACACGGAGTACGGGGTCTCCCAGGGGCGCAGAGGGAGCGTGGCCTCCAAGATGCCAGTGCCGGGCAGGATCACGACGTCGTGCTGCCGGACCCACGCCGGTATTCGGTAGGTGTCCACGACCTTGCCGAACAGCTTGAGCAGGACGGCCGCTCCGCGGGACGCCTGCTCTTCCTTTTCATGGTGCCAATAGAGACCCACGGCATCGAGGCCGTACTCGTCCTTCAACTGCTGGGGCCCCGTAACCATTGCGTCGAGGACTGCATCGGGATGCGCGCTCCGCAGATGTCGGAGCACAGCCTCCAGACAGGCGTCGTTGCCGATGTTGCCTGCGCCCAGAAGCCCCATGAGCCCGACACGCAAGGGAGCCGCCGACAGACGGGTCGATGACGACCCCGATGGAGAGCCGTACGCGCTCAACGCAGACTCCGAGTTCGCCCCGGCACGATGTCATCGACGCAGATCGTGGGTAGGGGCGCCTCCAAGAGAGGCTGATCCCGTGGTATGGCCCCGCCCCGCAGAACTCTCCCGGCCGAAGGGATCGCCCGATCAGTGAGGAAGCGCCAAACGTGCTCATAGCATTCCAGCCGATCTGCACGAGACATTGGCACATGATTGACAGAGGCGACGAACCCCCACCCGTACTCCGCATAGAGGCGAACCGATGGGTGCATCAGGCGGTTGCCGCGACGTGGGTCCAGGTTCGCACAGCGCTGACGGACGGTGGGGCAAAGCCGGTACGCGGCGTTGGCATGGTCTCGACGGAAGTGGAGCCACTCCGGAATGTGATGGAATCTGCCGCGTAGAGCCAGTTCGGTGAAAAGCGTGCGATCAGCAAAGTGATGACTGCCGAGTAGTGGGGTCCGGCGGAGGACAGACAGACGCATGACCCCGCCGTAGTCATCGCTACCTCGGCTGCATTCCAGCATCGCCCGAAAGCGGTCAGGGGCGCGCAGGGCTGCCGTGTCCGAAGGGTATTCGATGGCCTCGGTGACCGACCCGGCCGAATCGATGACCGCGGTCCAGCAGTGCGCGAGGACAACGTCGGGACGCTGGTCGAGCGCCTCGATGCAGCGCTCCAGGAAGTCTCGAGCACACAGGTCGTCGGCCGACGACCACTTGAACAGTTCCCCCCGCGACTGTTGCACGACGAAGTTGTGGTTGGGTGCCGCTCCGAGGTTGCGGGGCTGGCGAAAGTAAGAGACTCGAGGGTCCCGCATCGCATAGCTCCTGCAGATCCCCTCGGTGCCGTCCGTCGAGCAGTTGTCCGAGATGATCAGCTCAAAGTCGGCGTAGGTCTGGCCGAGTAGGGAGTCCAGCGTCTCTTCGATGAACGGCTCGCCGTTGTAGACGGGCAGCCCGATGCTCAGTCTCGGTATCGCGTCCACCTAAGACTCCTCGCTGACTGCGCTCAAGGTGGTGATGACCGCCTTGGTGCAAGTGAAGGCCTCGGCATAAGACGCCCGGCACTCCATGCCGCGTAGCCGAGCCAAGCCGAGGAAGACCTCGTCGTCCCACCAGTCCCTGCCGTGCTGGGATGGATAGCACTTGTGAAGGAGCTCCGTCTTCCGGTGCGCCAGTTCCGGGGAGAGCGGGAAGTAGAAGGAGGGCCTGCCAAGGTCCCCGTCCCACTTCGGAATCTCGTAGGCGAGCGACAGAGCGTCCCGGAAGACTGTCGGCAGGATTTCGCCGATCGTCCGGTGATCTTGGTGTGCGTCGTGTGCGGAGGGTCCCAGAATCAGGTCCGGTGCGAACGAGCTGGCGACTCCTTCGAGGCGTTCCTTCGCCTCAGCCCAGGCAGCCGGCAACCTGCCTTCTGCAAGGTCATGAAGTTCAACGATGACCTCAGCCCCCGGCAGGAAGGCGTCAGCTGCGTTCCTGGCCTCCAGCTGGCGTTCCTGGCTCCCGGTCAGCACCAGATAGCGGACCTCGAGCCCGGTCCCCGAAGACCGATCTCTCGCCAGGTGAAGCAGCGTTCCTCCCGCCCCGATTTCGATGTCATCCGGATGGGCACCGACCGCGAGCACGCGCAATGGCCGGCGCGTTGGAGATGGAAGCTGGAGCCGCAGCATGGACTTTTAGAACGTGGCCCCAGCAGCGACGAGCGTTCCGTCGGGGTGGAGCACCGCCGAACTCCCGAAGCCCTCTCCGAAGGAGTCCCTGTGACCGGATCGCTCCGAGTCCCAGATCATCCACGGGCAGTCGGCTCGGTGGTAGCGGTCGTCGAGCTGGATCCGCTCTTTGACCGTGTCGGCCGGCGACCAATAGCCCTTGTAGGGATAGGCCAGGACCTTTCCCTTGCGGACGAGTCGGACGATGGCGTCCTCTACGAGGTCCTCGTCCTCCCGGAGTTCGTCGAAGATGCCCGGCCGAAGGACGAAGTAGCCACCGTTCTCCCAGTGCTTCAGGTCGCGCATGGGCGTGACTCGCGTGATGAGCCCGTCGTCGCCGATGTCGACGGCGTGGTGGGAAGACTGCGGCGGGACGGCGAGGAGCCCCGCCACGGCATCCGTCGCTTCGAATCGCTGCACCATGTCGGGCAAAGGGGCGTCGGTCAGCACGTCGGCGTAGTTCGCCAGGAACATCGGTTCGTCCGCGACGAACTGACGGACCCGGCGCAGTCGTTCTCCGATGGGAGAATGCAGTCCGGTGTCGACAAACGTGATGCGCCAGTCCGCGATATCCGTCTTGAAAAGCTTTAATGCTCGGGCACCCTTCTCCAGGACGAAGTCGTTCGATCGAGTCTCGTCATAGTTGAGGAAGAAATCCTTGACCGCCGCAGCGCCGTAGCCGAGGCACAGAACGAAATCCGTATGTCCGAAGTGGGCGTAATAGCGCATCACGTGCCAGATGAGTGGCCGCTCACCGACCAAGGCCATGGGCTTGGGCGCATTGGTGACACCGTCACGCATCCGCATGCCAAGACCACCGCAAAAGAGGACGACTTTCATTGTTCGGCTCCTATCGGACGATCTGGAGTTCGGGGATCGGGTAGACGAGCTGGGCACCCCAATCCCGGGTGTAGCTGAGCTGCTGGCTGATCTCGTCTCTCAAGTTCCAGGGCAGGACGAGGATGTAGTCGGGCCGGGTCTCGGCCAATCTCTCGGGCCCGTGGATCGGAATGTGTGTGCCGGGCAGGTACTTGCCCTGCTTGACCGGGCTTCGATCGACCGTGTAGGCGAGCAGGTCGCTGCGGATCCCGCAGTGGTTCAACAAGGTGTTGCCCTTGCCTGGGGCACCGTATCCAGCCACCGACTTGCTGCTGCTTGCCGCCTCGAGGAGGAAGCTGACGAGGTCGCTCTTGATCTTCAGCACCGCCTCGGCGAAGCTGGCGTGCCCGGCCAGGGTCGACAGACCAGCCGCATCTTCCGCATCGAGCACGGCCTTGACTCGGGTGGACGGCTCTCCGGCAGCCTCCTCGGGGCGAGCGTGGACGCGGAGCGAACCGCCGTGGGTACCGAGCTCCTCTACGTCCACCACCTTGAGCTTCGCCGTGGCGAGAGCCCGTGAGGCCGTGAGCAGCGAGAGGTAGGAATAGTGCTCGTGATAGATGGTGTCGTACTGCCGGCGTTCGATCAGGCGCAGCAGGTGGGGAAACTCCAGGGTGACGACCCCGGTGTCCTTGACGAGCGAGCGGAGCCCGGCGGCGAAGCTGCGGACGTCGGGAACGTGGGCGAACACGTTGTTGGCCGCAACCAGGTCAGCCCGGCCGTGTCTCTCCGCTATCTCCGGGCCGGTCTGCTCGGAGAGGAACGTGACGATCGTCCGGACGCCCCGCTCCCGAGCCGCCTCGGCGACATTGGCCGCCGGCTCGACACCGAGGACCGGGATGCCGTCCGCCACGAAGTGCTGCAACAGGTACCCGTCGTTGCTGGCCACCTCGGTAACCAGGCTCTCGGAGGTGAGTCCGAGGTGGGACGTCATCTCGTCGGCATAGCGCTTTGCGTGGGCCACCCAGGAGTCTGAGAAGGAGGAGAAGTAGGCGTAGTCGGAGAAGATCTCCTCTCCCGGCACATAGGCGGGGAGCTGCACGAGCAGGCATGAAGGGCACTGCCGCACGTGCAGCGGATAGAACACCTCCGGCTCGTCCAACCGGACTTCGGGCACGTAGCTCTCACACAGGGGTGACATGCCCAGGTCCACGAAGGTGTGGGTGAGACGAGCACCGCATAGCCGGCACTCCGGTAGTGATGGCATTGCGCTCCCATGTTCGAGGTGCGACCTGCGACAGAAACAGCGGTCGGAAGGGTTGAGCACCCTGGATTGCCGCCTGATACACAATCTGCCGACCATCAGTGGCGGGCGCGCGCATCTATCGGCCCCACGTGTATCTAAGCGAGACGCCGTTACTCGATCTGCATGATTCGTCTGCGGACCAGGCGCCGAGGAGGGCTTCGATGAGCGAACCGAGCTGCCGAGCGTGCGGCGCGCAGACAGGCGACTTGGTACTCAACCTGGGCGAGCAGCCGCCCTGCGACTACTTCCCTGAGCGCAGCGACGCCGGGCCCGACCCGATGTACCCGCTGCAGATGTGGCTCTGCTCGTGCTGCGGGCTGGCACAGCTTGTGGCTGACCCCACGGTTCCCGAGGAGCCACGCGGGAAAGAACCGGCGGCACTCGTCGCGCAGGCTCTCGATGCCGTAGCGAGGGTGGCGGCGGCTGGTTTGCTACCCCGGGGTGCCCGGATCGCCGAGTATGGGAGCCCGCACGGCGGTTCCTGGCTCGAGCATCTTGAGGATCGCGGCATGGTGCCGATCGGCGCCGACGGAACCGCCGATGTCGTTCTTGACTGCTTCGGGATGATGCATGCCGCGGACCAGGCGGCGGCGCTACTCGAGCGCACCGCTCGGCTCGCCCCGGGCGGTGTCCTGCTCATGCAATATCACTCCCTGGACACCATCGTTCGTTTGGGGCAGTGGAACGCGCTCCGCCACGGGCACTACGCCTATTACTCCACCGCAGCGCTTGTCGGGATGCTCCGGGCAACCGGCTGCAGACCCTTCCGAGCCTGGCATTTCGACCTCTACGGCGGGACCGTTCTCTTGGCGGCGTGTCGCGACGCCGACGGCCACTTTGAACTGGACGCCTCAGTCGTCGCCCTCCTCGACGCGGAAGCCCGGACCGGCACGCGAGATCCCGCCTCCGTCGGTCAGCTCCAGAACAGCGCTCGAGGCCATGCCAGCAGACTCCACGATTGGCTGGTGGCGGAACAGGCCTCCGGCCGCGCCGTCCTCGGTTACGGGGCGGCGTCCCGGGCCGTATCGCTCCTGCTGCAGGCCGATGTCGACGCCACGCTCCTCCCAGCCGTCGTGGACGCCTCCGCGGCGAAACACGGGCACCGAATGCCTGGCACGGATATCCCGATCGTCGGTCCAGTAGAACTCGAGCTGCGACATCCCGACGCGGTCCTCCTCTTCGTGCCCGACCTCTTGGACGAGGTTCGTCGATCATTCGCTGACCTCGAGGCGTC